>Ga0210044_10001499_pt1 | contig 35568 bp, 31 predicted proteins | sample CryGey13umfilter_2_FD_183959 | JGI IMG/M metagenome (GOLD analysis project Ga0210044, IMG submission 183959) | Groundwater microbial communities from aquifer in Utah, USA - Crystal Geyser 4/9/14 3 um filter (SPAdes) (version 2) | ecosystem: Environmental > Aquatic > Deep subsurface >...
CCTCGATCCGCGCCTGCTTTGACGCGAAGTGTGTCTCGGCGGTGCGCCAGGCCATGAACAGTCGGCCCTCGTGGAACACGATGTCGACGTTGTTGTTGGCTGCCATCGGGGCGGATCCGGCGGGCAGGCCGTCAGAGGGGACGAGCTGGCGCCAGGCGCCGAGCTGGACCTCGTAGCGCGTCGTGTCGTCCACCAGGTAGTCGCCCGGGTCATCACTCGGCGTGAAGTGCGCTGGCGGCGCGGTGCACTGGCTCAGCAGCAACAACGTTGGCGCCAGGTGGTGCAGGTCCATGGTCACCGCAGTGGCCGACGCCAGGCCGGGCCGTCGAAGCGGTAGCTGTTGTAGATCTCGAACCGACGCGGCGGGTGCTTGACCCGGATGAAGCCCACCCGATCGCCGGGGACGTCGGACTGTTCGATGGTGCAGCCCGGACGGCACCGCAGCGTCTCGAGCCAGTGGAACCGAAGCACCAGCTCCGGACCGGACGCCTGGTCCACCAGGATGCGGTTGAACTCCTGGCGCACCACGCGCCCCGCGCCGCGCAGGAAGTAGCTCGGGCGGATGCGGGTCTCGTAGATCCGGATCGGCCCCACCAGCTTGCGGAACGTCAGGAGGTCCTTGCGCCACTCCAGCCGGGGCAGCACCTGGGTCACCACGACGTACTTCACCGCGTAGCGCTCGAGGTATTGCTGCAGCTGGTTGCCGGGGAGCACCCCGTCCTCGTTCAGGCGGAACAGATAGGCGTCGGCGTGGTAGATGCTGCGCTGCTCGATGCCGGAGAGCAACGGGACCTCGCTGGCCGCGGCCAGGTACTCGCCCAGCATCAGCTGCTGCACCGTGGCGCGCCCGTCGTTGGGGCCGATGTGCTTCTCGAGCCAGGCCCGCACGTCCTTGTAGGTCTGGGGCGGCAGGTGGTGCACCAGGGAGTGGGGGCTGTGCTCCACGAACCCGGCCAGGGCGGAAGGCCTGGGCGCCTCCATCGGCTTCGCCGCCTTGGGCCTGGGCAGCAGGGAGGGGTGGTAGAACAGCACGTTGCGCACGAAGCGCGGGACGATGAGCAGCAGCGCCAGCGCCAGCAGCACCTGGGCTGGCCGACCCAGGCTGCGCAGGTGTTGCGGCGAGAGCAGCTGCCCCAGCACGATCACCGCCGGGATCGTCATCGCCAGGGTGGCCGGTCCGATGTGCCGGTAGGGCTGGGTCATGTCGATCTTGGGGATGTAGCGCCCGAAGTAGGCCCACAGCAGCGAGAAGCCCACCAGCAGCGCGATGGGCAGCGTGCGTGGGTCGGAGCCCTTGCGCCAGCGCCAGAGGCCCACCGCTCCGGCGGCGAAGGCCAGCACCCGGAGCATGGTGCGCACCGGAGGGCCGGTGTTCATGTCGTCCACCATCAGGTCGAGGTAGTCCCACAGCAGGTACAGCGGGCCGGGGTGCAGGAAGTGCGACTCCTCCAGCAGGTAGTGCGACAGTCTGAGGGCGGGGATGAGGTAGATCAGCGCCGTGGCCAGCGCGGCGCACAGCGACAGGCCCAGCGCCAGGTGGTGCGTGAGCGGCAGGCGCCGCACGTGACGCAGGTAGAGCCCGACGCAGGGGGCCAGGAGCGTCAGCGCGGCGTAGGGGTGCAGCAGCGCCAGGAGCGAGGCGAGCAGCGCGACGGCGGGCCACAGCAGCCGTGACTGTGTCTTCCCCGTCGTCGCATCGAACGCGCGGTAGAGCAGGCCGATGAACAGCACGATCAGGTAGCTCGATGCACCCCAGGACACCATCCCGCAGAACCAGACCCAGTGCAGGAAGGAGTCGAAGAACCACATGAGGACCCACAGCAGGCTGACCGCCGTCGCCTGCCAGGGGGACAGCCGGAACAGGCGCGCCGCCAGGAACCCGACGAAGGGGACCAGCAGGTGAACCAGCAGCAGGTACAGGTTGAAGCCCCGTGCGGGGTGCAGCCCCAGCCGGGTGGTGGCGATGACGAACAGCTCCAGCGACTTGCTGCTCAGATCCTCCAGCGCTCCGATGGGGTGCCCGGCGAGCTGCAGTGGATCGTAGCCCCAGAGCTTGCCCCAGCCGTTCCACGCGCGCAGCGCCTGCTGAACCTGGTAGTAGTGCAGGGGGTAGTCGATGTCGGCCACCGGGTCGGCTGACAGCATCTTGCTCGGCGGAGCGACGTGCCACACCAGCACCAGGTGAAGCAGGAGCACCGCGACGAACCCCACCACGGGCCGCCGGTAGAAACGGGGAGCTGTCGGGGGCTGGTTCTGCATCGAGGTCAGTCGTAGTGCAGCTGGATCAGGAAGCGTGACGGCAGCCGCGGCGTGCCCACGACGGTGATGAACCCCACCGGGTCATATGGAATGGGCGTGCGGCTCACGGTGCACCCCGGGCTGCACTGCAGCTCGCGCATGTGATGGAACCGGAGCAGCAGGGCCTCGGTCCCCGCCGCCGGCCGGGCGTCGGTGACCTCGATGCGATTGAGGTCGGCCCGCACCTTCCCCGATCCCCGCGCCACGTAGCCCGCGGTGTGGCCCACACGATAGATGCGGTGGGGGAAGAGCGACATGTCGAGCTGCATCGGCGCCATCAGATCGCGACGCTGCTCGATGGCCGGCACCGGGTCGGTCATGATCACGTAGCGGATATTGTAGCGCACGAGGTACTCGGCCAGCTGCTTGCCATGAAATCGGGGATCGGTGGGCCGGCGCAGCAGGTTCGCCGCCTCGTGCACCAGGCGCCGGTCGGGGAACCCGCCGATGATCGGTCGATCGGTGGCCCAGCCCAGAAACTCGGCGACGGCCCAGTGCTGCACCAGCACCCGACCCGGCTCGGTGCATCGCGTGCGGATGAACTTGGCGATGTTCATCATGTTGTCCGCGACGCCACGCAGGCGCCAGCTACGGGGCAGCCAGTTGGGGTCCTTGCGCTCCGTGGGCAAGGTGCTCGTGGGCGCCCCCGCGGCGCGGTTGACGACGATGGGGGGTAGCCGGGCCTCGGGCGACAGCTCGGGGATGAAGTAGGTCACGTGCTCCACCACGCGCGGGAAGAGCAGGATCAGCAGCACCACGATGGTCGCCTGCACCGGGCGGGACAGCGCCCGGAACTTCCGCAGAGACAGAACGCTGGCCCACCACGGCGCGCCGAACAGGCAGGCCAGCAGCGACCCCGGCAGCACGAAGCGGTAGGGTTCGGTCTCCTTCAACACCGGGAGCAGCGCGGCGACGTAGGCCATGCCAAACAGATAGACCAGGGTCAGCATGGCGGGGAAGGCGCGGTCGTCGTGCTGCGTGCGCCAGCGCCAGATCGTCAGCGCGGCGCCGCACATGGCGGCGAAGCGGAACAGCGTGTGGGGAATGTTGAAGCCGGTGTTGAGCGGGTTGACCAGCAGCCCGAACCAGTCGCTGATCAGATACAGCGGGTTGGCCTGTCCCACCACGCCCGATGGCGCGATGAGGTGATAGTGTCGCAGCGCCGGGTACAGCCAGTGCATGTTGGCCATCAGCGCGAACAGGGCCAGGCCCCAGACCTGGAGGTGGGCGGCGCGGTGGAGTTCACCCCGGCGCCAGCGCCAGAGGTAGACCGCCGTGAGCGGCAGCGCCAGGATGGCGAAGGACCACACGTGGGTCAGCAGGTTGAGCGGCAGCAGCAGCAGGGCCAGCAGCAGCGGCCAGCGCCGCACCTGGTCCGGGTGAAGCATGCGCCAGAACAGGCCCAGCACGGCGATGGACCCGTGGGACACCATGCAGAACGAGATCATCCCGCCGCGCCAGGCGCTGGCGGCGGAGTCCATGTGCCACACCAGCACCCCCAGGGCCAGGGCCGTGAGCTGCTCCCGACCGGAGAAGCGGAACATGCGGGCCGCGAGCCACAGCGAGAGCGGGGCCAGCAGGCAGGTGAACAGCGTGAACAGGTTGAACGCCACCGACAGGCGCAGGCCGGCCTTGTGCAGGCCATAGGCGAAGAGGAAGTGGAACTTGTTGTCCACGTCGAAGATCAGCCCCACCGGATGGCCGGCCAGCATGCCGGGGTCGTAGGCCCACAGCTTGCCGAAGCGGTCCAGCGACCGGGTCAGCGTCGTGGTCTGGCGAAAGTGGGTCTGGTAGTCCGGGGAGGCGTAGGGTCGATCGCCGAACAGGTCTGCCGCGGGAAAGGCATACACCAGGAGACCCAGGTGCAGCAGGAAGATCACGACGAATGCCAGAGCATACCGTCGAGTCGAGGCTCGCGGATTGTCGATGGTGCTGATCATGTGCAGCGGCGGAAAACTAGCCGATTTTTGCCAAAGGTTCCAGGGTGTAGGCGGGGGATGGCGACGGAACATGGTCGGGCGGCGAGATCTGTCCGATGATGGCGATCCTGACCGATCACGACAGATCAGAAAGGAGCGGGTATGGCCCGGGTTCATGTTGTGGGGCACATCAACCCAGACACCGATTCCATCGCCGCGGCGGTGGGTCACGCCTGGTTCCTGTCGCACACCGGGGAGCCAGCCACGGCGGGTCGGGCCGGGGCGCTCAACGGCCAGACGCGATGGGTGCTCGACCGACTCGGCGTCGATCCACCGCAGCTGATGGTGGACGTGTCGGTGCGTTTCGAGGCGGTCACCCGCCGGCTGAACCCGGTCGCGCCTGACGCCACGCTGGCCGACGCCTGGGCCGTCGCCAGCCGCAGCTCCGTGGTACCGGTGGTGGACGAAGCCGGCCGGCCTGCAGGATTGATCACGGGCCTCAGCCTGTTCGCCCATCTGAGCCGGCTGGTGGGACCGCATCCGGATCGGACCGCCGTCACGCTGCAGGAGATCTTCGACGGACCGTGCATCATCGCGGCGGACGGTGACGTGCCGCGCTTCTCCGCCGGTGCGCGCATCCGGGATGCCCTGCCGCGGATCCTGCGTGATGAGCGAGACGACTTCTGGATCGTGGACGCCGACGGCGCGTATCTCGGGATCTGCCGCAAGCCCGATCTGCTGGATCCACCACGGGTCCAGCTGGTGCTGGTGGATCACAACGAGGCGCGGCAGTCAGTGGCCGGGCTGGACGAGGCCGTGCTGCTGGAGGTGCTCGACCACCACCGGCTGGATAGCCCCCCCACCCGGCTGCCCATCCGGTTCTCCATCGACCCCGTGGGTAGCACGAGCACGCTGGTGGCGGAGCGGCTGGAGCGGGCGTCGTTGCAGGCCCCGGCGCCCCTCGCGGGGCTGCTGCTGGCCGGTGTCCTGTCCGACACCCTGGCCTTGATCTCACCCACCACGACGGCGCGGGATCGTGACGCGGCGGTGGCCCTGGGGCGGCTGGCCCTGGTCCCGGGTGGCCCGCTGGATGGGGAGACGGTGGAGTCCTTCGGCCGTCAGCTGCTGCAGGCCGGCGCGGGGCTCGAGAGCCGCGATCCAGAGCAGGTCGTGTCCGCCGATCTGAAACACTACGACGCGGGCGGTCGGGCCGTGGCCGTCGCGCAGGTGGAGGTCACCGATCTGTCGGAGGTGGCGACCCACCGGGCGGCCCTGATGCAGGCGCTCTCGCGTCTGCGCACGGCGCGCGGCCTGGCGCTGGCGGTGCTGATGGTGACCGACGTGGTGGGCGGATCGAGCCAGCTGCTGATCAGCGGCGAGGGGCTCGAGGATCTGCCCTACGCCAGACTCCCCGACGGAACGTTCGAGGCCCGGGGCGTGGTCTCACGCAAGAAGCAGCTGCTGCCGCTGATCCTGGCGCGGCTGGAGTGACGATCGTCGGGTGCTACAGGTCCCCGAGGAAGATCTGCAGCAGCAGGCCGAGCCACACCAGACCCCCGATGACACGCACCATGTCCCAGGTGCGGCTGGCGCGCCGGGGCGACAGGGGGAGCGGCGCCGCCAGCAGCAGGCCCAGGACCACCGGGCTCCCCAGCACCAGGTGGCCATAGGCCGCGGCCCCGACCATGATCCCGCGGAAGACCCAGGATGCCCACCTGGCCCCGAGCAGCACCGCCGTGGTCCGCACGCCGTGCTCGCGATCCGTTGGTTCGTCGCGGATGACCTGGATCGCCTCGTACGCCGCGGACAGCAGACACAGCAGGCCGATCAGGTACCAGCCCAGCGGCTGCCCCGGCAGCCCGACCATGGTCATGCTGCCGCCGGCCAGCGCCATGAGCACCAGATCGACCAGCGGTACGCGCTTGAGCCAGGCGGAGTAGACCGTGATCAGCACCGTGTTGGCGGCGAACGTCAGCAGCAGCAGCCGTGAGTGCCAGAGCGCCCCGGCCAGCAGCAGGGCGCCGAGGCCGAGCAGCGCCCCCAGCGCGGCATGCCGATGCTGGGCCATGTAGCGCGTCTTGACCTGGTCCTTCTTGTCCGAGGCCAGGTCCACCTGGATGTCGCAGTAGTCGTTGATCAGATAGACGTAGATGTTGAGCAGCAGCGCATAGGCTGTGCGGTACAGCACGTCGCCCCACGGCAGGGCGAAGGCCACCATCATGGAGACCGTGACCGCGAGGTTGTTGGCCTCGCGCATGCGGATGCGGTAAGCGAAGCTCTGCCACAAGATGGTGAGCGCCGCGGTGAGTCCGGACACGGAGCAACGCTAGCTGATTTCCGCCGTGCTGGCCAGGAGGCTGACCGGGGCCAAGAACTTTCCCACCCCTCGTTCGTTGATAGCACCCATGCCCGAGAAGTGGTCGTATCTCGTCCCGGTGGTGCTGCTGTGCGTGCTCGGCTCGCCGGCCATGGCCCTCGACCATCCCCCGTCCTACGTGGAGCTGTGGGGGCATCTCGCCGCCGAGGATCGCGCGCTGCGCCAGCAAGGGTGGCGCGGAAGGGCCGGGAGCGAGGCGCTGGAGCAGAAGCTGCTGGGCCAGATCGACCGATTGTTCCAGGCGTGGAATGGCAGCCGCTGGGGGCTGGGCATGCCGCAGAGCACCCGTCCCCACCTGGGCAAGACCAACTGCGGGCTGTTCGTCGCCGTGGTGCTGCGCGACGCCGGCTTCCGGCTGCCGATCTGGAAGTTCAACCGTCAGGCGTCGTACCACGCCATCCGCAGCCTGGCTCCGCGGTACGCGATCCGCTAGTTCCACCGCGCGCCGATGAAGGACTTCCTCGCCGCCGTACAGCGCATGGGCCCGGGGCTGTACCTCATCGGACTGGATTTCCACATCGGCTTCCTGCGGCTCGACGCACGCGGTCTGCGGTTCATCCACTCGTCCTACGTCACGCACAGGGTCACCGACGAGCCGGCGGCCACGGCGATCCCCATCGTCACCAGCCGCTACCGCATGGTGGGCAAGATCCTGCAGCCCAACATGCTGCGCGCCTGGCTGCGACGAACGCCGATCGAGGTGCTGGGCAACCGCTGAGCCACGGTTTCATGGCTCAGGGCCCCTGAAGCTCGACGCGGACCGGGGAGCCGAACAGCCAGGTCCAGCATGGCGCAAGTCCACGGCGGGTGGTACCAATGGCCATGGATCCGAGCTACCCCTTCCTCCCGGGCCAGATCGGCCCGCTGCAGCTGCGCAACCGGGTGATCAAGGCCGGCACCTTCGAGGGCATGTCTCCCGACGGGCTGGTCGCCGACGGACTGGTGCAGCACCACTCTGCCGTGGCCCGGGGGGGCGTGGGTCTGACCACCGTGGCGTACTGTGCCGTGGCCAGGGACGGGCTGACCTTCCCCCACCAGCTCTGGATGCGTGACGCCGTGGAGCCCGGGCTCAGGCGCCTGACCGGGAGCGTACACGAGGCCGGCGCGAAGGTGGCGCTGCAGCTGGGTCACGCCGGGGACTTCGCCTCGCCCGGGGCCACCGGCACCCGGCCCCGAGGGCCCTCGGCGCGCTTCAACCTCTTCACCTTCTCCCGGGCGGCGGCGGCCGACGAGCGGACCATCCGGACCTGGGTCCAGGCCTTCGCCGACGGCGCGGCCCGGGCCGTGGCCTGCGGTTTCGACGCGGTGGAGCTGCACTTCGGCCACGGCTATTTGATCAGCCAGTTCCTCTCGCCCTGGACCAACCGTCGGGACGACGCCTGGGGCGGCGACGACGAGCGTCGCCGGCGCCTGGCGCGGGAGGTGCTGCAGGCCGTCCGCGCCGTCCTGGGGCAGCGCGCCGCGATCCTGATCAAGATGAACCTGGAGGACGGCTTCCCCGGAGGGGCCGGCGTCGAGCAGGCCATCGGCCTGGCCCGGGCCTGCGAGGAGCTGGGCGCCGACGCGCTGGTCCTCTCCGGCGGGTTCGTGAGCAAGACCCCGTTCTACATGCTGCGGGGTGAGCTGCCGGTGCGCGAGATGGTGCGCAACGAGGAGCGCTGGCACCGCCGGGCGGGGTTGACCCTCTTCGGCCGCCTGGTGGTGCCGCAGCACCCCTACCACGATCTGTTCTTCCTCGACCTTGCGCGCCAGGTGCGCCCCCACGTCAGCCTGCCCCTGGTGCTGCTGGGCGGCGTGCGCAGCCTGGTCCAGATGCGGCAGGCCGGGGAGGAGGGCTTCGACTTCGTCTCCCTGGGGCGGCCGCTGATCCAGGACGAGGCCCTGATCAACAAGCTGCAGCGGGGCGAGCTCGAGGCCTCACCCTGCGAGCCGTGCAACCGCTGCGTGGCCGAGATGGAGCGCCACGGCATCCGCTGCACCCACCCCGAACACGGCCAGCCGGACACGTCCCGACGGGCGCGCTGACCCCTCGGAGCCCGATCGGCCTCGTCGAGCAGATGCGACAGCAATTGCTAGCGGATCTCCCCGAATCGCCCCCGGGAGCACAGTTGCGGCAGCAATCGCTGCCGGATCTCCCCGAATCGCCCCCGGGAGCACAGTTGCGGCAGCAATTGCTAGCGGATCTCCCCGAATCGCCCCCGGGAGCACAGTTGCGGCAGCAATTGCTAGCGGATCTCCCCGAATCGCCCCCGGGAGCACAGTTGCTCTCGAGGTCAGCGCCTCACGGCGACCACGTCGCCCGTGGGCTCCGACGCTGGCGGTGGCAGCGGCCAGAGCCATAGCACCGGCTCCGGGTCGATGAAGCGCTTGCCCGATGCGCCTCGCATGGCGAGTCCGAAGTGCAGGTGCGGTGCGGTGCGGCGACAGCCGGTGGCGCCCACGGTGCCGATCACGCTCTGGCCTCCCACCACGGGCTGTCCCACCCGCAGGGACGCGGGGATGCTGTGGAGGTGGACGTAGGTCGTCTCCACCTTGCCCGCCTTGTGCGCCAGGATCACGAAGCGGCCGGAGATGCCGCCGCGCTGCTCGTCGCGCTGGATGTGGGCCACCACGCCGTCGTGCACGGCGTGCACGGGGGTGCCGGTGGGGCGGAACAGGTCCACGCCGCAGTGGCCCAGCTCGCACTCCGGTGGGCGTCGCCCCGGGCGAGGCGCGCCGAACCGACAGGTAGCGTTGGGCGGCATGATGCGCGCCTGTCCCGAAAGCGGGTGAAACCAGCTGGCGGCGGGGGGCGCGGGGGGCGGCGCGGGCGGCCCCTCGAGGTCGGGTGGATCGGGCGGCGGCGCGGGGGGCGGCGTGGGCTGCGGCCGGGCCGCGTCGGCCAGGACCGTGCGCGCATCCTCGGGCAGGTCGAAGCGTTCCAGCCGCCGACCCACGTGGTTCATCAACGCGCGGTAGCGGCGAGGCAGCCAGCCCTCGGTCTGCCCCAGAAACCAGTCGCCTCGACGGCGCAGGGCGCGCCCCGTCTCGTCGCAGAAACCGAGGCACAGCAGCGCCAGGGTGGCGCCGTTGACGACGACGAAGAACCAGGCGCCACCACTCCGAAACCGTCGCTGGAAGCGGCGCGTCAGGCTGACGTCCAGCCGCCAGCGGAGCAGCCACGGCCAGAGCAGGGCGGCCCCGATGCCGGCGCCGGCGCGGATCCAGGGTGACGCCACCACGCCGCCGAGCAGGGCGGTGGCGACGACGAACACGGCGGCCATGGACCCGAGCAGGAGCAGCCAGCGCAGCACGACGTAGGTGGAATAGAGCCGGGCGACCTGGCGCGCGAGCCAGCGAGGGGAGGGGTCGGGGGTCATGGTGGTGGGTACTAACGCTCAACATCGACAAACGATCTTTGGAGGGGAGGTGTTGCGGATTCCTCGTCAAATCGTCCAGAGCAAGAAGAGCCTGAGCGCCGCGCTCCCCAGGTGCCGCGTCTCGTACGCCCACTGCGTTTTGATGGGACCCGGGGGACCCGGGCGAGCACGTAGATCACCCCCCGCGCAGGTGCTAGAATCAACCGTCATGCGCACCCCACTGTCAGCAATCATCGCCGGCGCGATCGCGCTGGCGCCCGGGCTCCTCGGTGGGTTCGCGGCCTGCGGCAGCTCGACGCCCGCCAGCAGCGTGGACGCCCTGGTGCCCCAGGGCGACGCGCCGACGCCGCAGGACACCCTGAGCCCGCGCGACGCGGGCGACGCGCTCGACACGGCGCTCGATGCGCCGACCACCCCCGCGGACCTGTCGGCGCCCGCAGACACGGTGAGCTCGCCCGACGCCGGCTCCTACCGGAGCTCGCTCGCGGTCTGCTGGACCGACGCGACGTGCAAGCGGGTGATGGCGGTCGCGCACGGTGGCGCGTGGGACCTGGCCCAGAAGCCCTACGACTCCAACGCGGCCATCGCGGCGGCCTACGCCATCGGCGTTGAGGGCGTGAAGATCGATGTGCGCGTGACCAAGGACAACGTCCCGGTCATCGCGCATTCGAGCCCCATCGAGATCTACGAGTCCCTCGACTGCTACAACAAGAAGATCGAGGACATGACCGCGACGCAGGTTGTGAAGTGCCACCGTTTCCCCTCGCTGACCGAGACCTTCCAGCGACTCGACGACGTGCTCAACTACCTGCGCAACAAGATGGTCACGCAGCTCTGCGTCAAACGCTCGGTGGACTACGCCCGCACCATTGCCGAGATCCAGCTCCAGAAGGCGGAGGACTTCGCGTTCATCGAGCTCGGCTCCACCGGCGACCTGCAGAATATCGTCCCGACGCTCCCCGGCGCGAGTTCGGCCTGGTTCATGGTCAACGTCGCGTCCAACGTGACGGAGGTCGACACGATCCTCAACACGATCAAGAACCCGCGCGCGTTCATGGTCGAGTTCGATCCCAACATCGCCGTCGCGACGATCACCTCGACCAACCTCCACCCGGCGAACGTGCGCTCGTTCACCTACGACAGCTCGCTCACGGCCTCGGTGGCGCAGATCAAGGCGCTCTTCGACGGCGGCTTCGACGTTGTCTCGGCGCAGACCGCGGGCAATGCGGTGAAGGCCCGCATCCTGGTCAACCAGGCGCGCGGCATCTCGCCGCCCTGACCTGACCGCTCCGAGGGCGCGTGGCCACGTCCACGGATGACCAGCTGCGAGCGATGTCCGGGAAGCAGGTTGACCTCCGTGAAGCCAAGGCTGCGGAGCTGGTTCGCCAGCTGTGGGTTGACCAGCGTTGGCGCGTAGAACGTCACTCGCTTGACGCCCGGGTGGCGCTCTCGCCAGGTGCTGGCGCTGCGCAGCAGTCCGGCCATTGCCTTCACCATCGTGGTGTCACCAGGTGGCGGCTTGCGGTTGAGCAGGGTGATGGAGAACGGGCCGAAGCCACGGACGAAGCGCCCGCTGGCGAGTGTGTTCACCTGGATCCGCAGGTCATCGCCGACCTGGCTGGCCCGGGCTGCTGGTGTCGCCCTCGCCCTGGGCGCGGCCGGCGCGGTCGCCAGCATGGCCTGTCAGTCCAAACCCATCGAGGTCCGGGCTCAGCCGCCAGCGCCGCCGCCGATGCGCGAGGTCTTCTGCACGATCACCAGGCAGGATGACCACCGCCCTGGTATGTGGCCAGCCTTTGACCCCCGGGGCGGATGCCAGTAGATTGCCGGGCATGACACAGACCACCACGAGTAAGCAGCCCGCAAGCGAGCCGGGCCCGAGCAAGAAGCGCAGCAGAACCAACGGCAGGCGGCAGGCACAGGTGGCGGATAGATACGATCTGTATCAGCGGTCGGTGCAGGAACCCACGAGTCAGTGTCGGTTCTTCGAGCGCGTCTACCGCAAGGAGTTCGGTCGTCCCCCGCGGATGCTGCGCGAGGACTTCTGCGGCACCGGCGCGGTGTGCTGCGAGTGGGTTCGTCGCCGCCGTAACCACGAGGCTGTGGGCTACGATCTGGATCCGGAGCCGCTGGCCTGGGGCATGGAGCACAACGTGGGCGCGCTGGGGCCCGAGCAGCAGGCGCGGGTCCAGCTGATCCAGGGTGACGTACGCGAGGCCGGGCGGAAGGCCGACGTGATCAGCGCCGAGAACTTCTCCTACTTCACCTTCACCACGCGGGATATGCTCCGGGCGTACCTCGAGGCGGGGAGGCGGAACCTGGAGCCTCAGGGGTTGCTGGTGCTGGACATCATGGGCGGCCCGGAGGTGATCGAGGAGAACCGCGAGGAGTCGCGTCGGGTGGACGGCTTCACCTACGTCTGGGAGAACCACCGCTTCGATCCGATCAATCACGCCTGCACCTACTTCATCCACTTCAAGTTCCGCGACGGGAGCCAGCTCCGTCGAGCGTTCCGCTACGACTGGCGGCTGTGGACCATCCCCGAGGTGCGGGAGCTGCTGCTGGAGGCGGGTTTCCGCCAGGTGAACGTCTACTGGGAGGGCGCCGACGAGGACGGCGACGGCAACGGCATCTTCCGCCAGCAGACTCACGCGTCCAGCGACCCGGCGTGGATCGCCTACGTCGTGGGGGTCAAGTAGCGCGGGTCGCCCCACCGGGTTGCAATTCCACTCCTCGTAATCCGCCTGCGCGGACTACAATGGGCCGAACTTTTTCAGCAGGTCACGTTTCTTACTGATCACCGGCCGGCAGTACGGTGATCCCTCGGAGGGATCATGGTCCAGACGGACAGAGTGAGCTCGCTTGCCCCGAACAGCCGTTCAGACGGCGAGCTGGTGGTGTTGTTGCGCGACGAGGGAGACGTCATGGCGTTCGAGATGCTGCTCAAACGGTACCAGGCTCCGATATTCGGCTTCATCCTGCGCCAGGTGGGAGACCGGCAGAAGGCGGAGGACCTGTTCCAGGAGACCTTCCTCCGGGTCTACAAGCGCATCGACACCTGCAAGACCCCGGACGCCTTCAAGCCGTGGGCCTTCGCCATCGCGGCCAACCTGTGCCGCAACGAGGCCCGACGGCAGCAGGTGCGGCAGGGGGAGGAGCCCCGGGATCAGGTCGACGGCTTCGCCACCCGGGAGGTGGGTCCCGAGGGGGCGGCCCAGGCGGCGCAGATCCGTCGTCAGATCGAGGGGGCGCTGTCACGGCTCCCGGCGGCCCAGCGCGAGGTGTTCATCCTCTACCACTACACCCAGCTGTCATACGACGAGCTGGCGCAGGCGCTGGAGGTGCCGCTGGGGACCGTCAAGTCGAGGATGAACGCGGCGCTCACCGCGCTGCGCGAGCAGCTCGCCCGGCTGCGGGAGGAGGTGTGACCATGCCACGTGATACGCACATCGACGACGACACCCTGCTGCGCTACCGCTACGAGACGCTGGAGCGGGAAGAGGCGGACGCGGTGTCCACGCACCTGCGCACCTGCACCGAGTGCACCTCGCGGTTCGCCGACCTCGGGCGCCAGCTGGACCTGCTCGGGACGTACGACGCCGAGGCCGATCTGCCCGAAGATCTGCCGGCCCGGGTGCTGCAGCAGGTGCACGACCTGGAGCGCGAACGGCAGGCACAGGCCACGCGGCAGGCGGCGGAGCTGGCCCGGACGGAGGCCGAGGCCGCGGCCCGCGAGGCGCAGCAGGTGGGCGCCGCCGCCATGCGGCTGGCGCAGGGACCGCTGGATACGGCGACCGAGAAGCGTCAGGAGTCGGAGCGGAAGCGGCCGGGCTTCTGGGCCTGGCTCGGATTGCAGGCGGGGGGCTCGCTGCGAGCCGTTCGCCTGGCGGCGACGCTGGCCACGCTGGCCGGCGTAAGCTACATCGCTGGGGGCATGCTGTATCACCGTGGCGTGCCGCGCATCGACACCCGGGTCAGCGGCGAGGACGTGCTGATCCCCGGCAGCCGGAGCACGTTGCTGGTGCAGGTGGTCGATCGCCTGAGCCAGCATCCGGTGGCCTCGGCCGACGTGCGGGTCACGCTCCGCGGTCCCGGCTCGCGCCAGGTGTGGAAGCTGTTTCAGGGCCAGACTGATCCCAGGGGTCTGTGCGACCCGGCGTTCGATCTGCCCGACGTGGAAGACGGCGACTATCGCCTGGAGATCGCGACCCGCGGGGCGGGGGAGTCGGACACGGTGCTGCAGCCGATCCGGTTCCATCGGGCGTTCAAGGTCCACTTGAGCACCGACAAGCCGCTGTACCAGCCGGGTCAGACGATCCACATCCGGACGCTGGTGCTGCAGCGTCCCACGCTCACGCCGCCGGCGGGTCGGGAGGTGGTGATCGAGGCCATCGATCCCAGGGGCAACCGCGTGATGCGGGAGAAGGTCGCGATCAGCAAGTACGGTGTGGGGGCCCACGCGCTGGAGCTGGCCGACGACCTGCGGCTGGGGCAGTACCGCATCCGCGCCATCATCGACGGCGCGCGAGGCGAGACCGCCGTCAAGGTCGCGCGCTACACCCTGCCCAAGTTCAAGATCACGGCCAAGCCGGACAAGCCGTTCTACCTCGCCGGCGAGACGCTGCACCTGGATCTCAAGGTGCGCTACTTCTTCGGCAAGGCGGTGGCCAAGGGCGACGTGCGAGCGGTGCTGTTCCGCCCCGACGGGTCGGTGCTGGGCCAGGAGATCACGGGCAAGACCGATGCAGACGGACAGTGGCGGCTGGAGGCCGAGCTGCCCGCATCCCTCGCCGCCGCGGGTTCGCCCGAGACGGTGATGATGGAGCTGGCGGTGAAGGACGTGGCGGGCCAGGAGGAGCGCAAGCAGCAGTCGGTGACCGTGACGCGTGAGCTGTTGCAGATGGAGGTCATCCCGGAGGGGGGACAGCTGGTGACGGGGATGGAGAACACGCTGTTCGTGCTCACCACATCTCCCGATGGCCAGGCGCTGCCCGCCCGGGTCGAGATCACGTTCCCCGACGGCAAGGTCCAGCGCGTCCAGACCCACGACAACGGGCTCGGTGTGCTGCGCTACACCCCGCCGGCGGGCAGCGTGTCGCTGCAGCTGAGGGGTGAGGATCGGGAGGGGCGGCGCGGCAGCCGAACCGTGGCGCTCAGCGGGGTGTTGCAGAAGCTGGTGGTGGCGACACGGAAGGCGTTTGTGGCGCCGGGAGACACGGTACACATCGGCGTGCAGGCCATCGGGCAGTTCACCGCGGCGGTGGTGGAAGGGGTGCAGGAGGGGCAGACCGTGTTCCGCGCGCGCTTCGGGCTGGACGGGGGCAAGGGCAGCACCAGCGTGGATCTGCCGCCGGGCATCAGCGGTACGATCCGGCTCGACGTGCAGGGTGTGGACCCGTACGACATGCGCAGCCCGGTGGTGAGCCGGAAGATCGTGGTGGCCGACCGGCAGGGGCTGAAGGTCACGATGACCACCGACAAGCCGACGTTTCGTCCCGGGGCCCAGGTCCGGCTGCGATTCAAGGTCACGGGGCCAGACGGCAACCCCAAGGCCGCGGCCATCGGCCTGTTCGTGGTGGACGAGAGCGTGTTCGCCCTGGCCTCCTCCCGGCCGGCGCTGGCGCGCGCCTTCTTCCTGCTGGAGCAGTCGTTGATGGAGGCCCGGCACCACCTGTCGGCGCCCGATGCCCTGACGGGCGGTCGCTGGGGTGAGGCCGAGCAGGCCGCGGGCCGGCTGTTGCTCTCGCTGGATCGATCGGGCGTCCGGCCCCAGCGATTCGTGAGCCAGAGCTACGAGGCCAAGGCCGCCGGGATCCAGCTCCAGCGCGCGCAGTTCGAGGAGAACGCGGTGCTGGTGGGGGTCGGCATCGGTCTGGTGCTGGTGCTGGTGCTGGTGGTGGCGGCCGCGCGGCGGCTGCCGGCGTGGGCTGGCGGAATCCTGCTCGCCCTGGGCGCCGGCATCGCGCTGATGATCCCGCTGAACATGGTCTACGTGCTGGGCGTGCTGGCGGGCGGGGTGCTCATCGCGCTGCTGGTCCATCATCAGGCCAGCGGCCGGGTGGGGTGGGCGCTGGTGCTGATCCCGGCCCTGGGCGTGGGCGCCGTGTGGTGGCTCGAGCCGACGGCGCCGCGGACCATCGATCTGTCGCGCCAGGTGGCACAGACATTGTCGGGAGCCGATGTGGTGCTGGGGGCGCGGTCCAACGCGCAGGAGACGCCGGCGCCCAAGACAGGGCGGTTCAAGGGTGAGGAAGGGAAGTTGGGGGAGGCGCAGGACGCGCCCGCCCGTTTGGCATCCAGGGCCGAGCCCCGTCGTCCAGCGGCGCCCCAGGCGGCGAGGGAGGCGGAGGACACGCTGGGTGGACTGGGCCGGAGCGGCACCGGCGCTGCGCCGCACGCCACCGTGACCGCCGCCATCCCCCGGCGCGAGGTCCGCGTCCGACGCCACTTCCCGGAGACGATGTTTGTGCACCCGGAGCTGGTGACCGACGAGCAGGGCGTCGCGGAGCTGACGATCCCGGTGGCGGACTCCATCACCGAGTGGCGGGTGAGCGCCCTGGCCTCCTCGGCCGACGGCAAGCTGGGGGCGATGGACGCGCCGCTCAAGGTGTTCCAGGACTTCTTCGTCGATCTGGACATGCCGGTGGCGCTGGTGCGCGGCGACGAGGTCAGCATTCCGGTGGCGGTCTACAACTACCTCGACGAGACGCAGACGGTGCGGCTGGAGCTGAAGCAGGAGGGCTGGTTCCAGACCATCGGCCCCGCGCGCCTGGCGGTGAAGCTCCCCGCCTCGGGTGTGGATGGACGCGAGGTGCGGATCCGCGTGCTGCAGGCCGGTCGGCATCGGTTGTCCCTGCGCGCCGATGGCACCCGGCTCAGCGACGCCCTGGCCCGTGAGCTGCTGGTGTCCGAGGCGGGTCAGGAGCGCAGCGACTCGGCGTCGGGTACGCTGCGCCCTGGTGAGACCACGCGGGTCACGGTGCAGGTGCCGGACGCGGCGGTCAAGGGGACGTCGCGTCTGATGGTCAAGCTGTTCCCGTCGCGGCTCAGCTCGGCGCTGGACGGACTGGAGAACTCGCTGCAGACGCCCCACGGCTGCTTCGAGCAGACCTCCTCCGCGACCTATCCCAACGTGCTGATCTACGATTACCTCAAGCGCGCGGGGAAGCTGACCCCGGCGTTCGAGAAGCGGGCCCGACAGCTGATCGGGCTCGGCTACCAGCGGCTGCTGCGGTTCGAGGTGCGAGGGGGTGGCTTCGAGTGGTTTGGACGGGCGCCGGCGAACCAGATCCTGACGGCCTATGGCCTGATGGAGTTCTCCGACATGTCCCGCGTGTTCCCCGTGGACCGGACGCTGATCCAGCGCACCCAGCGCTGGCTCGTGGGCCGGCAGCAGGCCGACGGGTCATGGCTCCCGGATCAGCGCAGCCTGAGCGATGGGCTGTGGCGCTCCGAGTTCAACGGCAGGTTGATGGTCACGGCGTATCTCACCTGGTCCCTCGCCGAGTCGGGGTATCGCGGACCGGCGCTGGGGCGCGCGTTCACGTTCCTCGCGGCCAACATCGGCCGGATGGATGATGCCTACACCCTGGCGCTGGTGACGGCCGCGTCGGCCAGGGCGAGCGCGCGAGACAAGATCGCCGCGGCGGCGACGCAGCTGGAAAGCAAGGCCAACACGAGTGAGGCGAAGCTGGTTTCGTTCAGGCCGGCCGGGTCCACGGCATACTATGGTCGAGGCAAGGCCGGCGGGGTCGAGACCACGGCGCTGGCGGCCTACGCGCTCACGCTGCTCGGCCGCTCCCCGCCGCTGGTGCAGGGCGCGCTGGCCTACCTGGCGCAGAATCGAGACCACCGCGGCACCTGGCACTCCACGCAGGGGACGATCCTCGCGCTGCGGGCGCTTCTGGCCGGTGCGGGCGCGGATCGCGATCAGCGGGTGACGATCCGGATCAACGGCCAGGAGGCCGGCACCCACGGGTTGAAGGCCGGCTCCGACCAGCCGGTGCTGGTGGATCTGGGGCCGCGCGCTCGCCAGGGCGTGAATGTCGTCGAGCTGGCGGCCCAGGCCGCCGCCACGTTCCAGGTCGTGGCGATCTACACCCTGCCCTGGCAGGAGAAGGGCGCCGAGGACGAGCAGCCCCTGTCGCTCAAGGTGGACTACGACCGCGCGAAGGTCAACGTCGGTGGCATCGTCCCGGTGGAGGTGAGATTGACCTATCGGCGTCCCGAGGCGTCGGGGATGGTGTTGCTGTCGCTCGGGCTTCCCGCCGGGCTGGTGCCGCTGCCCGAGGACCTGCAGGCGCTGGTCTCCAGCGGTACGGTGGCGTGTCACGAGCTGGCGGCGGACCGGATCAACCTCTACATCGACCGCCTGGCCAGCGCTTCGCCCCTGAGCTTCAAGCTGCGGATGAAGGCCCGGGTCCGGGTCCACACCCGCGGCGTCGGGAGCCTGGCCTACCTCTACTACCACCCCGAGATCCGCGCCGTGGCGGCTCCGTCGATGATCGTGGTGAACTGAGTGGGAACACGGGTTGCCGGGGATTGCACCAGAGGCTAACATACGGCCCTGGATCACCCCAGACACCATGGCATCCGCACCCCTGTTGCACGCGATTGTGATCGAGGACGACGCCCTGATGGCGGAGGTCCTCACCACCCTTCTGGAGGGGCTGAACTACAGCGTCTCGACCTATCTCACGGCAGAGGCGTTTCTCGAGGCGTCGCCGCCCGAGCTGGAGCAGCCTCACGTCATGCTGGTGGACAAGAACCTGCCGGGCATGTCGGGCATCGAGGTGGTGCGGCAGCACCGGGACCGGGGCTATCGGTTCGAGGCGATCCTGATCACCGGGTACGCCAACGTGGAATCGGCGATCGACGCCGTGCGGCTCGGGTTCCACAGCTACCTGCCCAAGCCGTTCGAGGTCGAGGATCTGATCGCCGACGTCTCGGAGGCCACCGCGCGGTTGCTGGATCGCCAGCGGTGGGGCGCTTCGCAGCCGCGGACCCGGGTGGGCCGTGGCTCGTTGCGCACCATTCGATTTCCGGTGGACGCCAGCGGCGCGAAGATGCCGTGGGAGAAGCTCTCCACCAGCAACCTGCTGAAGAGCATCGCCCAGGCGGTGGAGGACGAGTACAGCGGCACCATCGTCGTGCGGGTGGAGCAGCAGCTGGTGGGTACAGTGGTGATGTGCAACGGCAAGATCGCCTGGGTCTCGTGCAAGGACCAGACCGAGAATCTCGGATCGTTCTTGTGGCGCCTGGGCAACATCACCCGGGAGCAGCTGGACGTGGTGCGGCGGACCTACATCACCGAGGGCGGGCGCCGTCGGATCGGGGGCATCCTGGAGGAGAAGGGCTACCTGTCGCGGCCGGTGCTGCGACACTGCCTCAAGCTGCACAACTAGTTCGCGCTGGCGACGCTGTTCTCCAAGCCCGAGATCGAGGTCGAGCGGCTCCCGGAGCGTGACCTGGAGGGAGAGGAGGACGAGGGGATTTTGTTCGCCGCCGAGGAGCTCGTACCGATCCCCGTGGCCACGGGGTTCATCCGCAGCTGGGCCAGCCGCCACGGGATCGACGACCGGTGGGAGCAGATCTCGCCGGAGAACGACATCCTGAGCTGCTTCGTGGATCTGCCGGGCTACATCGGCTCCGCGGTGGTGTCCTATGACGGGTGCATCCTGGTCGCTCACTTCGACGCCAGCGCGCAGCAACCCAGCGTGTTTGGTGTGTTGATCTCGGCGTTGCTGGAGAAGACGCTGAACCTCTCCACCACGCTGGAGATCGGGGAGCTGGAGGCGCTGTCTCTCACCTGTTCCGATGGTGTCGTGGTGGGACGCTGGGTGGACGACGCCCGGCAGTACTTCGCCACGATCCTCGCGCGCCGCAACGGCGACGTGGGCCAGATGGTGGATCGACTGGAGGCCTATGTCGGCACCATCTCCGCCTGGCTTGCGGGAACCCAGATCGACCCGGACGAGTAGCCCGGTCCCGATCCTATTCGGACAGCACTTCCCGGATCGTGCGCGCCAGCTGCTCCAGTAGCAGCGGCTTGTACAGCAGGCGGCGGATCCCTTGCTGCTCCAGGATATGCTGGGCGATCTCGTCCGCGAAGCCGGTGCACAGGATGATCGGGATGTTCTGGCGCAATCGCTGGAGCTGCGCCGCCAGCTGAAGACCGGTCATCTGTGGCATGGTCAGGTCGGTGATCACCAGGTCGTAGCCATGGGGCTCGTCGCGGAACAGGTCCAGCGCCTGGGTCGAGGATGTGACCGACTTCACGCGGTACCCGAGGTGGGACAGCGTGTCGTACCCCAGCCGGGCCAGGGAGGGTTCGTCGTCGATGAACAGGATGCGCTCGATGCCCCCTGGTATCGACTTCTGCGACTCCAGGTCGTCCTCCACGCTGGCCTTGATGCTGGGCAGATGAACCTGGAAGCTGGTCCCCTCCACAGTGCTCTTCACCAGTACCGCGCCGCCGTGAGCCTTGATGATGCCGTGCACCATGGCCAGCCCCATGCCGGTGCCCACGTTCCGTTCCTTGGTGGTGAAGAACGGCTCGAAGATGCGGCCGATGATGGCGGGGTCGATACCGTCGCCGGTGTCGGCCACGGTGAGCTTGACGTGCGGTCCGGGCTTGAGGTCCGGGTGCAGGGTGCTGGCCTCCTCGCTCAGCACGACCTCCTCGGTGGAGACGGTGAGCACGCCACCGTTTTCCTGCATCGCGTGCGCCGCGTTGGTGCACAGGTTCATCAGCACCTGATGCACCTGCACCGGATCGGAGCGCACGAAGCTCTCCCGGGCCTCCAGATGGCTGCGGATCTCCACCGTGGTGGGCAGGGAGGCGCGCAGCAGCTTCAGCACCTCCTTGATCACCGGCCCGACCTGGATCGGCATCAGCTCCTGCCGGCTCTGGCGGCTGAAGGTCAGGATCTGCTTCACCAGATCGCTGGCCCGCCGGGCCGACTGCAGGATCGTGTCCAGCTCGGCGGTCACGTCGGCGCCGGTGGCCTGGCGCATCTTGGCGATCTCGGCGAAGCCGATCATCACGCCGAGGATGTTGTTGAAGTCGTGGGCGATACCGCCGGCCAGGGTGCCAATGGCCTCCATCTTGTGTGCCTGCTGCAGCCAGGTCTCCAGCTGGTGCTTCTCCTCGGCGGCCGCCTTGCGCTCGGTGATCTCCACTGCCACGCCCAGCACGCAGAAGCCGTCGTCGCTCAGCGTCAGCGGAGTTCGCAGCAGCTCGAACCACCGCGGGTCCTGTTCCGGTCGCCGGACGCACCACTCGGTGAGCACCTTGGGCTGGCCGCTGCGGGTCACCACCTGCTCCGGCAGCTTCACCTCCTGCAGGTCGATGCCCGCGAGCTCGGCCAGCGTCTCCTCGGTTCGTCCCACCATGCGGGTCGGGGTCGTGTCGTACAGTTCGGCGATGGCCTTGTTCGCCAGCAGGAAGCGCCCGAGCTCGTCCTTGACGTGGATGCAGCAGGGGTTCGAATCGATCACCGTACGCAGCAGCGCCTCGCTGCGTCGTACGGTTCGCTCGGCCTGCCGGCGCTCCGCGATCTCGCGGTCCACGCTCTCGATGGTCTTGTTCGTCATCCGCTTCAAGGCCTCGAGCAGCTCGACGTTGGACTTCCCCGTGACACGGGCACTCCGGTCACCCAGCGTCACGCGGTGCATCACGTCGAAGTGTTCGGCCAGGCCGATGGCGATCTCGTGCGTCGTGGCCACCATCTCCTTCACGTGGCCCGCGGTGTGGTTGACCATCTGCTTGAGCACGGCCAGCAGGTCGACCTTCGATTGTTCGGAGATCCGGACGTCCGGATCCCCGGCGGCGAGCTGCTGCAGGGCCGCGATCACTTCCGACAGCCCGATCGCCAGCTCGACGCTGAGCTCCTGCAGATCCTCGTCGCGCTTGCGGAAGCGCGTCTTGTACGACTGGAACTGGCGGTACATCTCGCCGAAGGTCTGCTTGATCTCGGCCGGCTCGATGCGGTCGAAGAACACCGGGCACTCGAGGCAGATCTCAGCCTTCTCCAGAAACTCTCCCTGGACCGCATCGCGACAGTGAGTCTTGCTCACCAGCCAGCAACGCACGGGGTTCTCGTGCGCCGGACAGGCGCGGTTGGTGCACTGAAACTGTTCCCAGCAGTGGCTCGCCATGGCTCAGAACAGGATCCGGACCCGCTTACGTCCCTCGCTCTCGTTGACCACCGAGAGCAACGTCTTTCCGAGTCGTTCGCACCAGGTGCGGAGGTCGCGCTCGAACGTTGGGCAGTCGCCGACGACTTCCAGAATATCGCCGCTGTTCATGTGGATGGCCTTCACCGCCAACTTGAGCACCGGCTGGGGGCATTTCATCCCAACAGTTTCGAGTACTTCAACCGCCAACCCGGTACTCCTTCGGCTCGGAAGACAGAGCGACCATTGTGGGGCATGGCGGGTTGTTTGCCAAGCACCCATCCCGGGGCTCGCAAACATCAGCGATCCCGGTGTACAGTCCCCATTCCAGAAGGGGTGACGCGATGACGAAGGCAGAGCTGATAGAGGCAGTGCTGGGCAAGGTCTCCAACTTGACCCGCAAGGAAGCCGCCAATTCGGTCGATGTGGTGTTCGACACTATGAAGGAGACGCTGGGGCGCGGCGAATCGATCAAGATCTCGGCGTTTGGCAACTTCGTGGTGCGTGACAAGCAGGCCCGCAAGGGCCGCAATCCGCAGACCGGCGAAGAGATTGTGATCGAGGCCCGTCGAGTCTTGACGTTCAAGCCGAGCCAGGTGCTGAAGAACACGCTCAATCCCGGGGTCGACGAGAGCGAGCTCCGAGACGACTGAGCGGGAAAGGTGGGGGTGCAATTACAGGCCACGGGCGCGAGCGCCAGGCTCACGACATGCTACGAGGGGTCGCCGCCGCGTGGCAGGTTCCAGTGACGGGCAAGTCCTACACGACTCAGTTCTGGCACGTGCACTGAGTGTGTTAGGATTACGTGAGGCCCATGAGAAAAGAACTGTTTCGTGTGATTGCTCGTGCACCCGGGCGTGACGAGGACGCCTACGACAACATCGGCGCCGCACTCGCCCGGACCTTCAAGCTGGACCTGACGGAGGTCGCGGTCTCGCTGGCGGAGGATGGGGTGGTGGTGGCCGAGGTCTCGACCTTCGCGGAGGGGCGGGTCTACGCCAATCGTGTGCGCGAGATGGGGGCGGATTCCCTGGTGCTCGACCCCGACGGCAAGCTTGTGGAGCAGACCGGCTCACCCCGGGCGCGCATCTCCGAGCACATGCTGGACTCCATGATGATGGGGGGATACCAGGCGGCGGGGGAGGCTCCTCTTTCGCCGCTGCGTGCGGAGGAGGATCTGATCTCGCTCGATGACTCCGGCGGGCTGGTGGCGCTGCCACCTTCGGCTCCGGCGGCCACGATGGGCCCGATGCCGGAGCTGTCGTCCCTGGAGGACACAGACCTCGGTCCGCTCGGGCTGGCGGATACGCCGGCGGTGGGCCAATCGGGTGGGTTCAGCATGGACCACCTGGACGAGAACAGCCTGATGATGCTGGATGGCTCCACCGACGACGCACCCGCGTCGGCGTCCGGCGCCGCGCCAGGTGGGATGGCGCTGGATCCGCAAGGAGGCCGGGCTGACTTCGCGCCTCCACCCGATGATGAGCTGCTGGAGCTGGACGATGCGGTCCACGTGCACGCGATGGGCGTCTCCTCCATGGCAAGCGAGGAGCAGGAGCAGCGGCCAGCGCAGCCGCCGCCCGCGCCCACGGGTGCGCACCACTTCCCACTCGAGAGTGGCTCCTCCACTCCGCGCGCGGTGGAGGCGCGACAGAATCTGGACCACGAGCCACCACCGGTGGAAGGAGAGACGGAGGCGGAAGTGGAGTGGGTTCCGGCGGAGGGGGAGGCGGGGCCACGGCTCTCCACTCCGCGACCGACCCGCGCCATGCCGCCCCCGCCGGTCACCCGACCGAGTCGCGAGCAGCCGGCGGTGGGTTGGCGCGGCGCCGTGCAGTGGAGCCGCTCGCCGCTGGATCTCCCCCGGGAGCTGGCTCGCTCCTTTCCGCGCCTGCGTATCATCATCGGCTTCGCGCTGGCCCTGAGCTTCGGCGCCATCGCGCCCACGTGCCACGCTGGATCGGTGATCGACAGGCGAATCCAGCCGCTGCTGGTCGACCTCTCCACCGCCCGGGCGCACGGCCAGTTGTTGATGAGCGCCCCCGGCTACCGCAGCCCCGAGGAGCTCGAGCAGCAGATATCGAGCGTCAAGACACGCCACGGCGTGTACGCGTTCTTGATGTGGCTGGTGATCGGCGGCGGGCTGGGGTTCGCCTGGTTCCGGCTCGTGCGGACGGACTGACGCGCCTACTTCGGTGGTGGCTCGGACGGTGCTGGCTCGGACTCCTGGCGGGCCTTGATCTTGGCCCGCCGCCGGGCGAACAGCCACGAGAAGAGGATGCTGAGGTTGTACAGCACCAGCAGCGGAGCGGCCATCATGACCTGGGTGATCACGTCAGGCGGCGTGAGCACGGCCCCGACGATGAACGACAGGATGATGAAGTAGCGGTTGAAGCGCCACAGGCGTCCGGGGGTGACCAGGCCCGCCAGCGAGAGGAAGAAGATCACCAACGGCAGCTCGAACACCAGCCCGAACGCCAGCAGCAGGCGCCACACGAGTCCGAAGTACTCGCCCATCATCAGCGTGGGTGTGAGCTTGAACGTGTGGCTCAGCGAGATGCCGACCTTCTGCCCCAGCAGGCTCTCCATCCGACCCATGTTGCTCTTGGCGAAGCCGAGGAAGAACTGGAACCCGAACGGAAACACCAGGAAATAGCCGAAGCAGGCGCCGCCGATGAAGAACACCGCGGAGGCCATGGCGAAGGGCAGCGCGTAGCGCTTCTCGTTACGGTACAGCCCCGGGGCGATGAAGCGCCAGATCTCGTAGAACACCACCGGTGAGGCGATGAAGAGCCCCGCCACCAGGGACAGCTTGAGGAAGGTGAAGAACGGCTCGATGGGGTTGGCGAAGTGGAGCCGGGGCGGTCCCAGCCCCGCCTCGTTCCACGCGACGACCAGCGGCTGCGCCAGGAAGGCAAACAGAAACTCGCTGAAGAAGTAGGCCACCAGGGTGCAGATGATGACGGCATAGGCCGCATGCTTGAGCCGCGTTCGCAGCTCCTCCAAGTGCTCCCCGAAGGTCATCAGCTTGTCGGCCATCGGCTTGTCAGCCATCGGCTTGTCGGCCATCGGTCACGCCGTGCCGGGCTGGTGGGGTTTGCGGGGCAGATCCGCGTCGGGCTCATCGCTGTCGGGGCCAGCAGCGCCGGCTTCGGGCACGCCAGGCTCGGCGGTGTCCTCCGCGGCGTCCGCCCGGGCTGCCTGGGCGTACAGCTCCTCGACCTGTTGACGACGGTCCTCCACCTCGGTCTGTCCCGGATCCGCGAGCTGCAGCGGTCCAGAACCTTCGTCGGTCGTGGCCTCGCGCTCGATCTCCTGTCCGAACTCGTGGACCGAGTCCATCAGATCGTCACGGAGGTCCTGCAGCGGCCTGCGCACCTCCTCCAGCGGCTCCTCGATGGCGGAGCGCAGGTCGCTGGACGCCCGGCGTAGCTCGCGCAGCCCCTTGCCCACGCTCTTGGCCAGGCCGGGCAGGCGTTTGGGCCCGAGCACCAGGAGTGCCACCACCAGGATCATCGCCAGTTCCCAGAATGACAGCCCAAACATCGTCGTCCGATTCCGCAGTCCCCCAGCTGACCAGATCCTGTACTACAACAATACGCGGCTCAGAACAACGACATCTGCTGCGGCGGCCCCACCAGCGACACGTGCACGCCCAGCGCCTGCAGGTCCTTCTGCAGCTCCAGGTTGGCGCCCTGGGTCAGCACCACGCTCTTGGGCTGACAGGCCTGGACGTACTCCAGATAGGCGGGATAGTCCGCATGGGCGCTGATGGCGAAGGCGGCGTCGCAGTGCATCTGTCGCCGGATCTCCTCGTCCAGGGCCAGGCCGGACACCAGGGCCCGTCGCACATCTCCCAGCCGCTGGAGCGCCGCGGAGTCGTGGAGGTTGATCGGCCAGATCACCGCCCCCGGCGGATCGGTGGAGGATCCAGGCCAGCGACGTACCTCCTGCAGCGGCACACCCGCTTCGATGTAGACCCGGGTGGCGGCGAACACCTGGCGGTGCACGCGGCACGCCACGCCGGCCTGCGCCAGAAGATGCATCACCATCTGCGCCTCACCCAGCGGCGAGCAGAGCAGGACCGGTGTTGCCTTGCGCCCGAGCACATCCTCGACGAAGCGCAGCAGCGCCTGGGCCACCTGCTCGAACGGCGGGAAGACGTAGCGTGGGCGGCCGAAACGACAGGAGAGCACCAGCACGTCGCAGGAGCGCGCCTCCAGCCGCTCCACCAGAGCGTTCTTGCGCGGGTTGATGCTCCCGGCGTAGACGATGCTCCGCTGCTGGTGCGTGACCAGCAGCGACGCTGCACCCAGCACGTGTCCCGAGGGGAAGAGCTCGAGGCTCAGCTGTCCCAGGGAGAAGGGGCGTCCGAAGGGAGAGACCAGCGCCTGGGGCTCGTGTGCCCGGCGCCCGCGTCCATGCGCGGCCCCCATGGCACGCAGCAGCTGCACCGTCAGGTCGGTGGCCAGGATCTTCTGATGCGAGGCGGCAAACGGGACGTTGGCGTGGCTGACGAAGCACAGCTGGCGTGGTTCGGGGGCGTCGAACCACAGCACCGTGTCTCTCAGATGGAGACCTCCGTGGAACTCGAACAGGGACTCGACGCTCATCTCAGATCCTGGGCGATTCGGTGGAGCGCCGTCGTGGCCATCTCGGCCGCCTGCCGGGCCTCGAGCCCGAGCTGCTCCAGCGCCTGGTCCAACCGCTGTCCTCGCTCGTCGCCTCGCTCACGCATCAGCCCCAGATCATGGGCGCTCGGCGCTGCTTCTGTCGCCAGCTCGGCGAGGATGGTCGCCAGCGCCAGCGCCAGCTCCACGCGGTCCAGCGGTTCAGATCCACACCAGCGCTCCAGATGTACGGCCTCTTCGGCGGGCAGCCCCTCCAGCTCCGCCTGCTGCCGGGCGGCCTTTCCCCGCATCCGGGCGTTCTGCTCCGCATACTCGAGGTCGAGTTGACTCAGCAGCCCGAGCACCCCCCACTGCGCAGGGAGCGGCGGAGCCCCGCTCGGGAGCGGAGCGGAGGGTGCACGATGAGACTGCTCCACGACCCGTTTCAAGTGACCCGCAAGCTCCTCCATGATCGCTTCGACGGCAAGGGCCTGGTTGCGGGAAGCCGGACGCTTCAGATGGCGCCGTACCAGCAAGTATGCGGAAAACCGGTCCATCTCAACTGCCCGCCCACCGGGGCCTGTAGACCACTACTATACGGGAGACCACGGTTGAAGGGAATTTTCCGGGTGCCGATTTTCAGCCGGGCAGCCCAAGGGTGGCCTGACGTCGGGCCCAGGCGTGCCCTTCACAGCGGGGCGGCCTTCATCACGTAGGTGGCGTAGAGGTAGACGAAGGGCGCGGAGAACAGGAGCGCGTCGATGCGGTCCAGCAGGCCGCCGTGGCCCGGGATGATCCATCCCGAGTCCTTGACGCCATACCCGCGCTTCACCATGGACTCCACCAGATCGCCGGCCTGCCCCAGGGCGCCCCCGATGACGGCGATCAGCACCGCGTCCCGCCACCCCAGCTGGGGCATGTACCACAGGTGCGCCAGCACCGCGGCGCCGACGCTGGAGCACAGTCCTCCGATGGCGCCCTCGATGCTCTTGCCGGGGCTGATGGCGGGATACAGCTTGTGTCGCCCCAGCGCGCGACCCGAGAAGTAGGCGCCGGTGTCTGACAGCCAGGTGATGGTGAGCACGAGGAAGATCCAGTCCGACCCCTGCGGCAGGCGCTTGAGCAGGGCCAGCGGCGTGAGGAGCAGGGCGACGTAGTGCACGCCCAGCAACGTCAGGCCCGTGCGCGATGTGGCGGTGGGCAGATCCCCGAAGCGCACCAGGTGCAGCAGCGCGCTGACCATCGTGGTCACCATCAGCATCGCGGTGACGGCCTCGGGGCGCGGGCACCAGTAGATCGTGACACTGGTGGTCAGCCCCAGCGCGACCCCCGCCAGCCGCATCCACACCGGATCGTCACGCAGCGTGATCCAGAAAAACTCCACCAGGCCGACGACCACCGCGAGATGAACGCAGATCGCCATGGGCTCCGGCCGGGGCCACAGGATCACCACGAGCAAGATCGGGACGAGGAGTCCGGCGCTGAGCAGGCGGAGCAGGAGGTTGCGATTGGCCGCGCTCACCCGCCCCACCGGACTGCCCTCGACCTGGGTCATGATCAGCGTCCGGCGGAGTGGACCAGCTTGGGTGCGACCATGCCGAAGCGCCGTTCGCGATCGATGTAGGCCTCCAGCGCCTGCTCCAGCTGTGGGCGGCGAAAATCGGGCCACTTGGTGGGGGTGAAGTACAGCTCGGCGTAGGCCATCTGCCACAGCAGGAAGTTGGAGATGCGCAGCTCGCCGCTGGTGCGGATCACGAGATCCAGCGGAGGCAGCCCCGCGGTGTGGAGGCGGCTCTCGAACAGCACCTCGTTGATCTCCGCCGCGTCCATCCGCCCGCTGCGAACCTCCTCGGCCAGCCGGCGGGCGGCCTGCAGGATGTCCTCCCGGCCGCCGTAGCTCAGGGCGAGGCACAGCGTCATGTGGTCGTTGTCCGCGGACTCCCGGATCAGGGCGAAGAGCGGCTCCTGGACGTAGCCCGGGAGCCGCGACAGATCGCCGATGGCGATGAGCCGGATCCCGTTGTCCATGATCTCGTTGTGCTCGTCCACCACGTAGCGGTAGAGGAGGTCCATCAACCCCTCCACCTCCTCGGCTGGACGATTCCAGTTCTGCTCGCTGAAGGCGAACAGCGTGAGGGTTGGTACGCCCATCTCGCGGGCGGCACGCACGACTTCCTTGACCGACTGGGCGCCTTCGCGGTGCCCGACGATTCTGGGCTGTCCCCGCTGCTGGGCCCAGCGGCCGTTTCCATCCATGATGATGCCCAGGTGACGTGGCAACATCTGCTTCTCCATCATGCTCGCCCCCTACCATGACCTGTGTAAAATGTTAAGGGTTTCTTGCGCAAGTGTACCAGTCGTTCCAGCCTCAACGGTCGCACGAAGCAAATGAGCGGTCGGCGTAGCCCGGCGAACGGCGCCGGGTGGCCCCCTCCCCGTTGACGGCCGCGGGGTGGATCCTCTATACAAGTGTTCAACAATCCGGTGACCGCTGGAGGAGCGAATGAAAGGCGCGGAAGACGTCGAGAGCTATCTGGTCCAGATGGAGACCCAGTACGAGGTGCTGGAGGCCAACATGTGGGTGGTGAAGGGCCTGGGCCCCGACCTGGTGGTCTTCATCGCCGGCCCGGTGGTGGTGTTTCGCATGAAGGTGATGGACCTGGACCAGGTTGCCAGGGGCAAGCAGCTGGAGCTGTACCGCGCGTTGCTGGAGTTCAACGCCGGCGAGATGATGCATGGTTCCTACGGGCTCGAGGGCGAGTCCGTGGTGGCGACCGCGGCGCTGCAGCTGGAGAACCTGGACTTCAACGAGTTCCAGGCCGCCATCGACGATCTGGGTCTTGCGGTGAGCAAACACTACCCCGCGCTGTCCAAGCTGGCGGCGTGACCGAGGTGCATGATGGGAATCTTCTCGAGGCTCGGGACGCTGCTCAAGTCCAACATCAACGACATGATCTCCAAGGCCGAGGACCCGGAGAAAATGCTCAATCAGGTGCTGGTGGATATGAAACAGCAGCTGATCGAGGCCAAGAAGCAGGTCGCTGTCTCCATCGCTGACGAGAAACGCCTGCGTAAGCAGTCCGAGGACGAGGAGCAGAAGAACAAGGACTGGGAGCGCAAGGCGATGATGGCGGTGCGCGCGGGTGACGACGCCCTCGCGCGCGAGGCGCTGGCACGCAAGACGGAGCACGAGGAGTCCGCCGCCACGCTGCAGAAGCAGTGGACGCTGCAGAAGCAGGCGGTGGACAAGCTCAAGGATCAGCTCCGCACGCTCAACGCCAAGATCGAGGAGGCGAAGCGCAAGAAGAACATCCTCATTGCACGCAAGAAGCGCGCGGAGGCGCAGCAGGCGATCCAGAAGACGATGAGCGGTCTCTCGGACACCAGCGCCTTCGAGACGTTCGATCGGATGGCGAACAAGATCGACCAGCTCGAGGCCGAGGCCGAGGCGGCGGGGGAGATCGCCGGCGAGCTCACCGGCGACACGCTGGACAGCAAGTTCAAGCAGCTGGAGGCGACGGCCGGGACGGACCACATGCTGGCCGAGCTCAAGGCCAAGATGGGCCTGCTGCCCGAGAGCACGCAGGGCGAGACCAAGGCGCTGCCAGCGGCGCAGAACACGTCCAAGGTGGACGAGGAGCTGGAGGCGCTCAAGGCCCAGATCGCCGGTGAGGTGATGTCCGAGGAGGACAAGCGCTAGCGAGCCGCGTTGCTCTGATGGCCTTCCTGGCCCACATCCTCCGCCGCCTGTTCGTGTTCGTGGCGTTCTTGCTGCCCGCGTCCATGCGCTGGCGTCTGCTCTCCTGGCCCTACCGTCAGGCGCGGGTCCGACAGCTGGCGGTGCTGTCCAACCCGCTGCAGACCCAGCGCACGACCCTGCAACAGATCGTCGACGCCAACCGCTCCACCGAGTTTGGCCGCGCCCATGCCTTCGACCGCATCCAGGATGTGGACGCCTTCCGGACCCGGGTCCCGCTGCGGTCCTACAGCGAGCTGGAGCCCTACATCGAGCGTCACCGCCGGGGAGAGTCCAACGTGCTGGTGGCCGGACCGCTGCTGGGCTTCGCGGTGAGCGGCGGCAGCCGCGGCCGCCCCAAGCCGCTTCCGGTCACGCGTCAGAGCCTGAGGACCTGGAGCCAGGCGGAGGCGCTCCTGGCGCGGGAGGCGCTGAGGATGCAACCCTCGGTGGCCCGGGGCCGGTGTCTCCACCTGCTGCCCAGCTACCGCGAGCAGACCAGCCGCTCGGCGGTCCCCATGGCGCCCATGCCGGTGCTGGCGCATGGCGCCGGGATGGGGGGGGCCGGGCTGCCGGACGCGCTGCCGCACCAGCTGTTCTGCATCGAGAGCGAGCAGCAGCGCTACTACCTCGTCCTGCGGCTGGCGCTGGCATCCCGGGTGAGCGTGCTGCGTGCCGCCTGCCCGGGTACGCTGATCATTCTGGCCGAGTATCTCGAGCTGCTGGGGAGCGAGCTGCTGGAAGACCTCGCGTCGGGCAGGGTGCAGCACCTGCAGAGCTGCCCCGAGTCCGTGCGGCAGGCGGTCCAGCTCCAGCGGCCGGATCCGGCCCGGGCCGCCCGCTTGCAGCACCGGCTGAGCCAGCGTGGGCGGCTGGAGCCGACGGACGTCTGGCCCCAGCTGTCGCTCCTGGTCTGTGCCACGACGGGCTCGTCGCTGGTGGCGGCCAATCGGCTGTCGGATCGCTTCGGGAATCTGGCGGTGATGGACCCCGGCTACCGCGCGGCCGAGGGTATCTTCACCTGGTCCTGGCGCGAGGGCGAGGGCGGACTGCCGCTGCTGGACGGACAGTTCATCGAGTTTCTCCCGGCCGACGATCTGTCGCCCACCGTGTCCGCGACGCCGATCCCGATCTCCGATCTGGAGCTGGGGCACCGCTACACGCCGGTGCTCACCGGGTTCAACGGCATGTATCGCTACCTGATGGATGACGTGGTGGAGGTGATCCACCGACGGGACGATCTGCCCCGACTGGGGATGGTCGGCCGCGCCCGGTTCCACGTTCAGCTGGAGTCGGGGCGCCTGGACGAGGTGGAGGTGGCCGAGGCCATCGGCGCCGCGGCCCGGAGCTGCGATGTGGTGCTCACCGGCTACACCGCGTGGCTGGCGCAGCCCGAACCGACGACCACGACGGAGGGACCCTCCCGCCGGGGATGGATGGCACGGCTGCTGGGCCGCGCCGATGATCGCGATCCGGAGCCACGCCCGCTGCTCTCGCTGGCGATGGAGCCCTCCTCCGCGTTGCCCGCGGAGCGGGCGCGGAAGCTGCTCGGTGCCGTGGAGCACGAGCTGTGCAAGCACAGCGAGGCCTATGGCCGCGGGCGCGCCGCCGGAGAGCTGGGCAAGCCGTGCCTCGTGATGCTCAAGTCCCGGACGCTGGCCCGGGCCCGTCGACGACGACTGGCCGATGGCATGTCCGGAGCACACGCTCCGGTGCCGGTGCTGTGCGAGGATGGTTGGCTCGTGGAGCACGAGGATGTGGAGCTCCGTGTCCAGAGCTGAAGCCGTGGCCGGGATGCTGGTGGCGCTGGGGCTGCTCTTTGGGGCGCCGGCCCGCGGCGATGCCGGCTGGCAGGAGGCGCCGTTTCTGTCTCGTGCGGTGCAGCAGGCGCAGACCGAGAAGCGCCAGGTGCTGGTGCTGGTGGTCCAGCCGTGGTGCGAGCCCTGCGCCCGGTTGCGCCGCGAGCTGATGCGCCCCGCGGTGGCCACCCGGCTGAGCGCCTTCCTCGGGGTTCGGTACGACGCGCGGTCCGGGGAGGGGTGCGACGTGGCGCGACGCTACCATGTGGTCCAGTTCCCGACGCTGCTGGTGCTGGGGACGGACGGCATGGAGCAGGGCCGGATCGACGCCTTCGCCGGCGACCTGCCGCGACGGCTGGACGCGATCCGCCGCGGCCAGGACGCGTTGCCGAAGCTGGCGCGGGCGGCTGACCGCGATCCGCGCAATGCGCCACGGCAGCTCGAGGTGGGACGGCGGCTGGCGGGCCGCGGTGACGCGCGGGCCGAGCGCTATCTGCGACGGGTGCTGGCCCCGGACGGCGCCGGACTGACGCCACCGGCGATGCTGGTGCTGGGGGCCACGCTGTACCTCCACGGAGGCCGTCTCGCCGACGCCGAGCGCATGTTGGCGCAGCTGATCCGTCGCCATCCCTTGTCGCCGGAGGTGGCCCGGGCCCGGCTGCCCCTGGTTCGCGCCGTGGCGCGCCAGGGTCGGACAGCCGAGGCGGTGGTGCTGCTCGAGGCGGCGGCGAAGGCGGCGCATAGTGCGGCGGACCACGTGGAGCTCGCGCGGCTGTGTCTGGAGGAGAAGCTCGAGCCGCGGCTCGGGCTCGAGCACGCACGACGGGCGGTGGTCTCGGGGAACACGGAGCTCGGCGGGCTGGTGCGACGGCTGGAGTTGCTCACGCCCTGACGGCGGCGCCGCCGAGGCGAGGTGCGTATCCTTTCCCTGTACGGGTCGTACTACCTCAGCACCCGATTCCCCTGTGGAGGTCACCGATGCGCAACCTTGAGGAGCCAGTCCAAAGCGTGGAGTGGAGCACGCCCGTGGGCGTGCGCACTCATGTGGTGTGTCTGGCCCTTTCTCTGTTCCTGGCGGCATGTGGCGACGACACCGTGCCCGCGGCCGATCTGTCCCCTGTTCGGTGCCGGATGCGGACGGAGACGGCTACAACCGACCACCGTGCGGGGGCAACGACTGCAACGACGCCAACCCCGCGATCCACCCCGGCGCGCCGGAGATCTGCGGCGACGGCATCGATCAGGACTGCGACGGGAAGGACCTGTCTTGCACCTGCCCCGTGCCTGACGCCGACGGAGATGGGTTCAACTCCATCGCCTGCGGGGGCAACGACTGTAACGACAACGACAAGACCATCTGCCCCGATCCCGTCAAGTGCCCGGAGTGGCCGTGCGACGGCATCGACCAGGACTGCGACGGCTACGATCCCTGTCCCCCGCCGGACGAGTTCAGCTTCGAGCTCCAGGGCTTCAGCATGACGGGGTACCCCGTGGGTACGCTGCCCAAGATGATGGCGCTGGCCAGCGACCAGGCCAAGCAATGCACGCCCTACTTCCCCATGACATCGCTGCTCGCCACGTCGGAGGAGCCGGTGCACCTGGTGGTGCTGTACGGCGATTCCTCCTACACCTACCCCCAGAAGAACGTCGGCCTGCAGAGCGCGGAGGTGGCGCTGGTGCTGAAGAACGGCGACCTCAGCCCGTGGACCGTGCAGAACGAGAAGATCACGGGCAACGCGCGCTACGGCAACGACGGGCTGCTGTACCACGACTTCGCCTTCTCCTTCCTCGGGGTGTTGATCGAGGACCTGGGGGTCGATCCGCCGGGGAGCCAGATCTGGAACAACGTCTACCGCTACGAGATCGACACCACCGCGGTGACCCAGTGGACCAATCCACCTCCGGCGACCTTCCTGCACAACCTCAACCCCGCCGCATCCTACCTCAACGTGCCGCGGGGCTACCTCAGCGTGGTTCGCCTCAACGCCTTCATCTTCGGCGTGGCGGGCAACGCCGGTTTCGGCATCGGGCCCACCGACAGCATCGAGCGCATCAAGCAGTAGTCGAAGAACCCGCGCGGGTGGCGGCGGCGAGCCGCGGATCCTGTCCGGAACTTTCGCCACGGCCACCGGAGGTCACCGACCATGCGTCGCCTGGACGACGCAACCCCCGGGACCTTGGCGAAGGTGAACACGTTGACGTCGCCTGGACGACGCAATCCCCGGGACCTTGGCGACGGTGAAGGTGGCGTCCGGGGTTGGCGTCCGGGGTCGCACCCAATGGCGTCCGGGGTTGGCGTCCGGGGTCGCACCCAACTTTCCCACGTTGGGCGTCCGGGGTCGCACCCAACTTTCCCACGTTGGGCGTCCGGGGTCGCACCCAACTTTCCCACGTTGGGGGTCGCAGCCAACTTTCCCAGGCGTCCGAGGTAGCCAACTTTCCCAGGCGTCCGGGGCCGCACCCAACTTTCCCACGTTGGGGTCAGGCCGATGGTTCCACAGCAGGCCACGGCAATAGCGGCAGGACCTGTCGAGAAGGTGGCCGGGTTGCCGCCGATCTCGAGGCCAGAAACGGCGGTAGCGGCAGGACCTGTCGAGAAGGTGGCCGGGTTGCCGCCGATCTCGAGGCCGACAGACAGCACGCGGGGGTGTCAGCACGCGGGGGTGTCAGCACGCGGGGCGTGTCAGTTCAGTCGATGCCCTTGCAGGTGCCGGTCAGCCAGTCGCACACCGAGCCCAGCGAGCAGCAGGCGGTGCAGCCGCACAGCGACTGGTCCGGCGAGCACAGCGGCACGCACTTGCCGGCCAGCAGCTGCTGTCCGCAGGGACAGCTGGTGGGCGGGCCTGCGGATCCGCGCCCTGCTGCTGGGTTTGGGTCTGCTGCTGGTTCTGCCACTGGTACTGGTTCTGGCAGCCGCACTTCACGAAGCCGGCCGGACACTGCCCGGCGTTGCAGCCGTTCTGGCAGCCCGGATTGCACTGGGTCTGGCACTGGGCCTGACACTGGCCGTCACCGCCGGCGTTCATGCACTGGGCCTGGCACTTGTTCTGGCACGTGTTCTGGCACGTGTTCTGGCACGGGACGCCCTTGAGCGCGTCGCCGGTGGTGCCGACCTCGTCCTCGGGACCGCAGGCGAACAGCATCACGACTGCCAGGGGGGCGATGATCCGGATCGTCTTCATCGGTGGCTCTCCTGGTGTGGGCTCAGGAGGGCTACGAGCGGCGGGGCCAGGTGGTTCCGAAATTGTTATCGCAGGTCAGCAGTGGCACCGCACGCTGGCCAGCATCCGTCG
>Ga0210044_10001502_pt1 | contig 35529 bp, 29 predicted proteins | sample CryGey13umfilter_2_FD_183959 | JGI IMG/M metagenome (GOLD analysis project Ga0210044, IMG submission 183959) | Groundwater microbial communities from aquifer in Utah, USA - Crystal Geyser 4/9/14 3 um filter (SPAdes) (version 2) | ecosystem: Environmental > Aquatic > Deep subsurface >...
ACCCCTGTCAACGCTTCGCGCCTGTCCTCGCGGACAGCCACGCATGACTCGGGGCCGCTGTGGGTCGCTAGCCCTTCAACGTATGACTCTTTCATTCACAACACCTTGCCGGTTTTGACCGGCGCACAAGGAGCACCGCATGTCAGGCAATCGCTTCAACGGCAACTCCGCGCTGCAGATCGGGGTCGGGCTTCGCTCGCCGCACATCGACCATATCCTGTCGCAGAAGCCGGACGTCGGCTGGTTCGAGATCATCTCCGAGAACTACATGGTGGACGGCGGACAGCCGCTCGCGCTGCTGGATCGGATCCTGGAGCAGTACCGGGTCGTGCAGCACGGGGTCGGGCTGTACGTTGGCTCGGCCCAGGGCGTGGATCGTGAGCACCTGCGTCGTCTGAAGCGGCTGATCCGCCGCACCGACACCCCGTGGGTCACCGATCATCTGTGCTGGGGCAGCGTCGACGGGACCTACAGCCACGATCTGTTGCCGTTGCCCTACACCCGCGAGGCGGTGCGGCACGCCGTGCAGAACATCCGCACGATCCGCGACGTGCTCGAGGTGCCCTTCGCCGTGGAGAACGTCAGCTCGTACGCCGAGTACCGCGACTCCGAAATGACCGAGTGGGAGTTCTTGTCCGAGGTCGTGGAGCGCGCCGACGCCGGCATCCTGCTCGACGTGAACAACATCTATGTCTCCGCCGTGAACCACGGCTTCGACCCCATGACCTACGTCGAGAGCGTGCCGCACCAGCGCGTGGCGCAGATCCACATCGCGGGGCACGCGCGGTACAAGCGCTTCGTGATCGACACCCACGACCACCCGGTGATCGATCCGGTGTGGCGGCTCTATGCACGCGCCATCGAGCTCGCGGGCCCGACACCCACGCTGCTGGAGTGGGACGCGAGGATCCCGCCCTTCGACGAGGTGCACGCCGAGGCGCTCAAGGCCACGCGCTACTGGCGCGAGTCCCGCAGGGAGGTGGCCCATGCCGGCTGAGAGCAACCTGCTGGCGGTCCAGCGCCGGTTCATGACCGCCCTGCGCGAGCCGATCTTCCACGACAGCCGCGACCGCAGCGAGCTGCCCCCTCGGCCGGGACAGGTGTCGTCGGCCTTCGTCCACACGGCCCAGGCGCTGATCGCACCCTCGGCCACGATGCAGCCGGTGGAGCGCCTGGAGCTGTACCACCGCCAGTACTGGTATCGCCTGCTGGACTCCATCGCCGAGGACTTCCCGGCGCTGCGACTGCTGCTGGGCGACGAGGCCTTCTGGCGCCTGATGGAGGCCTACCTCGAGGCCGTGCCGCCGCGAAGCTTCACCCTGCGACACCTGGGTGCGTCTCTCGCCGACTTCATCGCGGGCTCCCCCACTTCGCACGCGGTGCACGCCGAGGACCTGGCGCGGCTGGAGTACGCCCTGTGCGCGGCGTTCGAGGCCGGACAACGGCCCCCGCTGCTGCCGGCCGAGCTGGCCCGGGCCGATGTGGCGCTGCAGCCACACCTGCAGCTCCTCGCCCTGCGCACCCCGGCGGACACCCTGTGGCGCCGCGCCGAGCGCGGCCGGCCTCGCGGCGATCTGCGTCCACCTGGCGCCGTGCCCGGCCGCTTCCTGGCGGTGTTTCGCGACGACTCCGGGCTTCACGTGGAGCGGCTCTCCCGGGCCGCCTTCTCGATCCTCACCGCGCTGGACGCCACACACTCGCTGGAGCGCGCCATGCATCGCGTGACCGAGGCGGGCAGGCTCCGTGCGCGGGACGCGGAGCGTGTGGGTCCGTGGTTCACGAGCTGGATCGCGCGGGGCTGGCTGTGCCACGCGCGAGACGAAAGGACACACCCATGAAGACCATCGCCGCCACCCCTCCGACGGAAGGACTGATCCGCCCCTCCTTCCGCCGCGCCGTCGCCACGCTGCAGCGGGTGGAACCCCATGCCCAATCGGCGCAGCTGCTGCTGCTGCGCCTGCTGTACGGTGGGCTCCTGGTCCAGACCGGCTGGGGCAAGCTGATGAACCTGGAGCGGACGGCGGGCTTCTTCGAGGGGCTCGGACTGCCCGCGCCCGCCGTGATGGCGGTGCTCGTGGCGGGCACCGAGCTCGCGGGCGGCATCCTGCTGGTGCTGGGCGCCGGCGCGCGCCTGGCGGCACTGGCCCTGACCACCGTGATGCTCACCGCCCTGGCCACGGCTCACCCCGAGTCGCTGCGTAGCCTCACGGCCTTCACCGAGCAGCCGCCCTACCCGTTCCTCGTGGCCACACTCATCGTGCTGGCCTTCGGGGCCGGTGGCTTCTCGGTGGACGGCTGGCTCCGCGCAACACGTGAGAGCGTGGCGACAGACCGCGATTGAGGCGCCCACCGTCCCGATGTTATAAGGCGCCATGGACCTCACTCCCGCCGACCCTGAGCAGATCGCCCGGGAGCTGCTCGAGCACGGCGACGTGCTCCTGAGGTACGCCATGGCCCGCGTGGGGGACCGGGGCACGGCGGAGGATCTGGTGCAGGACACGCTGGTCACGGCCGTCGGCAAGCACTCCGAGTTTGCGGGCCGGTCGTCGACGAGGACCTGGCTCGTCGGAATCCTGCGGCACAAGATCCTCGATCACTACCGCTGGCGCCGCAGACACCCGGCGGACCAGCCGAACCCGGCCGAGGAACGCGACGCGCAGGACCCGTGGTTCACGCCGCTCGGCGTCTGGCGCGAGGACCCCAACGTGGGGCTGGAGCAGCTGGACGGCGATCCGGAGCGCTCGCTGGAGCGCTCGCGGCTGCGGGCCGCGCTGCAGCGCTGTATCGATCTGTTGCCCGAAAGCCTGCACCGGATCTTCGTGCTGCGAGAGCTCGAGGGGCTGGAGCCCGACGAGACCTGCGAAACCGCGGGCATCTCCCGCCACAGCCTCGCCGTGTTCCTGTACCGCGCCCGGCAGGCGTTACGCGCCTGCCTACAGCACACATGGAGTGCATCATGAACCCCAGCGCCCCGCGACGACCGGGTCTGTTCTACCGCTGGATGATGGCCTTCATCGGCCTGTTCGACCGCTGGTTGCACCTGAGCTGCAGGTCCTTCGTCCGGCTCGCCTCACAGAAGTACGAGCGCCCGCTGGGCCGGGGCGAGCGCCTGCGCCAGGCGCTGCATCGGATGATGTGCCGTATCTGCCGCGTGCAGGAGCGACGAATGGATCAGCTGCGCACCGTGACCCACGAGCTGGGGCGGGACGTCGCCGCGTCGCCGGAGGTCGAGCTGTCCGCCGAGGCGCGGGAGCGGATCCGACAGGCCGTGGCCCGGGCGGCCGAAGATACCACCCGGGATTGATCCCGCCTCTGGTGTAGAATGTGACATGGTGCGTCCTCCATCTCGCTCTCGCGCTGACCGTCGTGCCGGGGTGTATTCGCAGCGGCTATCCGACCCGGGACGCGAAGACGGGCGACGCCGACGCTGGGGTGCACTCCAGCACCAACGGCGGCACCAGCTTCGGCAGCACCGACCTTCGCCCGGCGAGTATGGCGCTGGCGCGCGTTCGCGAGTTCCACGTCGACGGCGACCGGCTCTGGGCGGTCACCCCGCGGGGCGTGTTCATGACCCAGGGCTGGGGCTGGATGTGGAGCGAAATCGACCAGGGGCTCAACGCCTGGAGCGTCCGCGCGGTGGGCGCCGCGTCCGGGCTGACCCTGCTCTCCACCTCCAGCGGCGTGCTTCGCTCCACCAACGGCGGCGCCTCCTGGGCCGTGATCTCCGACGGCTTCGAGCCCGCCGACCACTCCACGACCCGGCACCTGTGGCTCGATCCGGCCGACGCGAACCGTGTCCTGGTGGCGGGAGAAGGCGTGTTCCGGAGCACCAGCGGAGGAACCAGCTTCTCGCGGATCTACGCCGCCACCGCCACCGACAGCTGGAGCTGCACGGTCGTCGCCCAGGCCGGCGCCCGGATCTTTGGCGGCAGCTGGACCCAGCTGCTGGTCTCGCTCGACGATGGCGGCAGCTGGAGCCCGCACCTCGTCGATGGCAGCAAGCGCGTGATCCAGGACCTGCTGGTGGACGCGGCGGCCACGGCGCTGCTGGTGGCCTCGGACAGCGGCGTGTACTACTCCAAGGACGACGGCGCGAGCTTCACCAGCCACTACCAGGGCCTGGGCAACCTCGACGTGCAGGTCCTGGCCCAGGCGCCGGGGGGCGGGTACCTGGCGGGAACCCTGTCGGGGCTCTACCGCTCGAGCGGCCTGGCCCAGCCGTGGACCACCGCCGGGCTGGCCGGCAGGGAGGTGCTGGACCTGCTGGTCTCCGGAAACCGGCTGGTGGCGGCAACCGACACCGAGGTGTTTCACAGCGTGGACAGCGGCAAGAGCTGGAAAGCGCTGCCCGGCCTGGCCGGCCTCTGGGCCATGTCCCCGCCTGCTGGTGGGCACCGACGGCCACGGCCTGTACCGCGCGGCTCTTCCCTGAGTTGGTCAGCTCACAGCTTCAGCGCCGTCTCGTCCGCTTCCCGCAGGGCGCTGACGTAGTTGGCCTCGAGGAACCGCCCGTTGGCGTCGAGCACGTGGGGTGCGAAGATGGCGCCGTGGTCGGGCAGGCCGTCGGTGAAGTCGTGCCGGGCGCTGATGCCATGATACGCCACGATGTCGTTCGCCAGCGAGATCACCACGTCGGCGACGATCTTGCCCAGCACGATCACCTCCTGCCCCTTCTCCATCACCGACGTCGCCGTCAGGTCACCGCCCACCACCAGGCTGTGGTTGTTCGAGGAGTTGGCGTAGATATGCTGCGCGTTGAAGCTGCCGCTGACCACCATCTGCCCGCAGACGATGCTGGCCCGGGCGTCGACCTGGCCCAGCACCACGAGCAGACCGGACTCCTCCACACGCAGCACGCCTTGAACCTTCAAGCCCCTGGAGACCAGGGTGGGCCCGGTGATCGTGAGCTCCGATCCATCGAAGCCCTCCAACAGCTCCAGCTCCTGGGGCAGGTGGATGTGCTCCCCCAGCCCGTCGGGGATTCCCTTGAGCAACTCCGTGGCCTGATCGGCGTCGATGGTCGTCATGTCCGCTCCCGGGCGGCGATTGTTTGCCAGGTTGTTGGTCCTGTCAAATCGCTAATCGCCAAGAGCGATTCGCGACTCGTAGATCACGAGGCCCGGTAGCTCGACGGCGGTGAGGAAGCCGCCGTGTCCGCAGCGCGTGTCGATGCCCACGAGGTCCCCACTGCAGTACACGTCCGTGGCGTCGTCCGGCGTGAAGATCGAGAGCCCCTGCGGCAGCGCGGCGACGACGGTGTGCCCGAAGACCACACGCTTCCCGCGGTACGAGCGGAAGAACGCCTCGCTGCGGTGCCACAGCAGCGGTTCGGGGTCGTCCAGCTCGGATGGGTGGGCCCATCCATCACCCCGCCGCGGAAGACCCGCGTGCACGTAGATCGCGTGTTCGTCCTCGTGGTACACGGGCAACGACTCGATCCAGGCCACGACCTCGTCGGGGAAGAACGTGCCGGCGCCCATGGCCTCGAACTCCTCCAGCGAAGGAAGCTCGTCGGGTCCGGGCGGTGGCTGGCCGCGAAACGAACGCAGGGTGGCCAGACAACCGTTTCGCACGGGGAAGATGAACTCCGGCCAGCCCTGCCGGCGGACCTTCAGCCACGCATCCTCGTGGCTCCCTCGAAGCGCAACGACCTGCGCCTTCGTCGAGCGGGGCAGGATGACACGGATGAAGTCGACCACCTGCGCCGACTGAGGTCCGCGATCGAGGTAGTCCCCGAGGAACACCACGGTGTCCGAGGCGTCGAACCGCGGCAGGACTCCCGCCAGGGCATGTAGCTGCTGGAGATCGCCGTGGACGTCTCCGATGGCGAATGTGCGACCGCCCACTGAACACTCCTGACCGGGTGATGTGCAGATCATAGAGCAAGCGGCGCGTCCCGTATAGCCACAGACCGCCGCCGCATCGACACCGGCCTCGATGTGTCGTATGGTGATGCAACTGGCGCGGTGCCAATCTGGTGCGGCTGCGAGGCAATTGCAGGTGGGGCACACCTGGGGCGGGTGGAGAGAACAATTGGCCGAGCACATCCGCGCTTCTGACATCCGGGGGATCGGCCGGCTGGTGATCACCGCCACCACGGGCATCACGGACCTGGTGGAGGCCATGCACCACACGGTCAACCCGTTGTCCCCGCCCGACCCGGCGCTGCGCACCCACGGCGTCACGGGGGCCGTGTTTCGCGGTGTGCGCGGGGTGATCAAGGTCGTGGGCGGCGCCCTCGATCTGGCGCTGTCCCCCCTTGCATCGCTGGAGCAGGCGCAGGAGTCTTCACCCGAGCGTGAGGCGGTGGTGGCCGCGCTGAACGGTGTGCTGGGCGACCACCTCCAGGCCACCCACAACCCGCTGGCCATCGACATGGCGCTGCATTCACACGCCTCCGAGGATGCCCCGGTGACCGGCAAGGTCGCCGTCCTCGTCCCCGGCCTGTGCATGAGCCATCGCCAGTGGCTGCGTAACGGGCACGACCACGGCGCGGCGCTGGCGCGCGACCAGGGCTACACGGCGCTGTACCTGCACTACAACAGCGGGCTGCACATCTCGACCAACGGTCGAGCCCTGGCCGAGATACTCGAGCAGACCCTGGCCGGGTGGCCGCGGCCCGTGGAGCAGCTGGTGATCATCGGTCACAGCATGGGCGGCCTCGTCACGCGCAGCGCGTGCCATGTGGCAGCGTCGTCGGGCCACGCCTGGCCGCGGCATCTGAGCAAGATCGTGTTTCTCGGCACACCGCACCATGGCGCGCCGCTGGAGCGCGGGGGCAACTGGTTCAACCTGATCCTCGGCGCGACGCCGTACGCCGCGCCCTTCGCACGGCTGGGCCACGTACGCAGCGCCGGCATCACCGACCTGCGCTATGGATATCTGCTGGACGACGAGTGGGCCGACGTCGACCGGTTCGCCCACACCCCGGACACCCGGCGTCCGCTCCCGCTGCCAGCGGGCGTGCAGTGCTTTGTCATGGCCGCCACCCGGGGGAAACGCGGGGTCAGTGAACCGCTCCTCGGCGCCGGGCCCGGTGACGGGATCGTCCCGCTGGCCAGCGCGCTGGGCCACCACAGCCGACCGGATCTCCGTCTGGCTGTTCCCGAGTCACAGCAGTGGATCGGCCACGGGATGAATCACCTGGATCTGCTCAGCCGACCCGAAGTCTACGCACAGCTACAAGACTGGCTCGCATGACGCGAGCTCCAGTCTACCGTTCGAAGCACAGAGACGCTCTTGGTCTTTGCCGTGCCGCGCACGGCGAGGAAGGACAATGCGAGTGAACGCAATACACTGCTCCAACATGAACCACCGTCGGACCAATGCACCCGTGCGCTTCTGCTCCCAGTGCGGTGAGGTGGTCAACGGCGATCTGTCGACCAAGCGCTGCAGCCTCGAGGAGCACGCCCGGCGCAGACGCGACCGGGAGGTGTTCTGCGTGCAATGTGGAGAGCGCCTGGTCACGCAGCGCTAGATCGATTTCAGGCCGAGAGGCTGGTGGGGCTCACGAACCCCTTCACTGACGGCGCGGCAGCCCGCGCGGGCCACCCCGCGCCCGACCCCGGCCCCGGCTCCTCGAGCCCCCACTCCGCTTGCCTCCTCCACCGCCGGGCCTGCCGCTCGAGGCGCGGCTGCGCGTGCGGGACTCCAGGTCGGTGGGCCCGGGGGGCGACTGCGACGGCGGGTAGTCGTGATCCAGCACCCGGTCGATGTGCTGCTTGATCAGGCGCTCGATGTCCACCAGGTAGGGGCGCTCCTCCTGCTCGCAGAACGAGAGCGCCACCCCCGCCGCGCCGGCGCGGGCCGTGCGGCCGATGCGGTGCACGTAGGTCTCCGGCACGTTGGGCAGGTCGTAGTTGATCACGTGGGTCACGTCGTCCACGTCGATGCCACGGGCGGCGAGGTCGGTGGCGACGAGCACCGCCAGCTCCCCGCGGCGGAAGCCCTCCAGGGCCCGGGTCCGGGCGCCCTGGGACTTGTTGCCGTGGATCGCCGCGGTCTGCACCCCGGCCCGGTCCACGACCTTCGTCACGCGGTTGGCACCGTGCTTGGTGCGGGTGAAGACCAGCGCCCGCGTGACCGCCGTCTGACGCAGCACGTCCACCAGCAACCGGGGCTTGTCGGCCTTGTCCACGAAGTACAGCCGCTGCGTCACCAGATCCACGGGCTCGGCCACGCGCTCCTCGGTCACGCTCACCGGATCGCGGAGCAGGCTCTGGGCCAGGGTGCGGATCTCGTCCGGCATGGTGGCCGAGAAGAACAGGGTCTGCCGCACACGGGGCAGGGCGGCGGTGACGCGCCGCACATCGGGCAAGAAACCCATGTCCAGCATGCGGTCGGCCTCGTCGAGCACAAACAGCTCGACGCCGGCGAGCGAGATCTCGCGCTGCCCCATCAGATCCAGCAGGCGCCCCGGTGTGGCGGTGAGCACGTCCACGCCCTCACGCAGCTCGGTCTTCTGCGGTCCATCCTTCACTCCGCCGAAGATCACGGTGTGCCACAGCTCGAGGTGTCGTCCGTAGACCCCGAAGCTCTCGTCGATCTGCGCGGCGAGCTCCCGGGTCGGCGTCAGCACCAGCACGCGGATCGTGGGCTCATCGCCCGCGTGCTGCTCGATGTGCTGCAGCGCCGGGAGTGCGAAGGCGGCGGTCTTGCCCGTGCCGGTCTGCGCGCAGCCGACGACGTCGCGCCCCAGGAGCGCGGGGGGAATGGCATCGCGCTGGATCGGGGTCGGCTCGACATAGCCGGCCTCCTGGACAGCGCGCAGAAGCTGCGGAATCAATCCTAGAGCGTCGAAGGTCACGCGGGGTAGCTTGCACGTTTCACCGCCCGGCGCAAGGAACAACCGGCTCGCGGGTCCCATGGAATGCCAGCGGTCCGTCATCAGTTTTCTGAGGCCTGCCGCCCGCGCATCGCGAACAACCGGTCAGGATCATTAACCGCAACAGCTGGCATCCGGCTTGCTGGTCAGAGGGCACCGGGAGATCTCGACCATGCAAACCCTCATGCTGCGAACCTCCACTCTGCTCACCTGCGCCCTGATGATCACCGCGTGCGGCAGCCGCTCGCTGCCGCTCGCCGACAGCACGACCGACGACAGCGCGCCGCAGCAGCCCGACGCCCACGCGCCCGATGCCTGGACGTCCGACGCCGCGATCCCGCCGCCCGCGATCTGCGCCACCAACGACGACTGTCCGTCCACCCAGTACTGCCAGAAGGACGGGCACTGCGTCGTCACCGGGGCCATCGCCGGGACGTGCCAGCCACGACCGAAGGCTGAGTTCTGCCCGTACTACGACGTGTGTCCCGACGTGTGTGGCTGCGACGGCAAGACCTACTGCGGCGCGTGCGAAGCCCACGCGGCCGGGGTCTCGGTGGCGACGTCGGCCGCCTGCTTCGCGGCGACCTGCGCCGGGCTCGAGACGGTCCACGCCGCCGAGTTGAAGCACGCCAAGCAGTGCTGCGCCATGTGCGCCGCGATGCAGTGCACGATCACCGTGCCCGGAGCGCTGCACTGCGGCTGCGACACGACGATCAACGTTCAGACGCCCGCACTGCAGGCGATACGGGACGAGTGGACCGCCCGCGGCTGCATGTTCGGGGTCCCGCCGTGCGGCATCAAGTGCAAGGCGCCGACACCAGGCAACTGTGCGCTGGACGGCTACTGCGCCGACGGCTGGAACTGAGCAGCGGCGCCGGGCAGCGCCTCACGGCTTGTTCAGCGACTGCAGCTTCATCATGTCGGAGAACGAGGACTTCATCCGCAGCTTGCGCGTGAAGTAGGCCTTCTCCCCGCTGAGCTCCCCGGCGGCCATCGCCTGCAGCGTCCAGCTGGCCATCTCGTAGCCGATCTCGGGGCGCCGGGCCGGACCGTCCAGCTGCTCGGGGGGCTGAGCCTCGCCGTCGACGAAGCGAATGACCCAGTGCTGGTCGATGTCGGGGAAGTAGTACTGCATCGTCTTGTTCCAGCCGGCGAAGTTGTGGCGCACCCGCTCCGCTCCGAACTTGTGCTGCTCCCCGATCAGGATCGCGAGCAACGCCTCGCCCTGGACCGACTCACCCGCCGGCGCGGCGGAACGTGGGGCGCGCCGGCTCTCGAACCGCTGGCGCAGGGCGGTGATGCCGTGCCGCAGGCGGGCTGCCAGCGGGACGCCGCGAGCCCGCTCCACCGCCAGGCCCCGCGCCATCAGGTCGTCGGCCACCGGACCCAGATCCAGCGCGCGCAGCTGCTGCCGGGACAGCAGGCCGGTGGGCACATCCCAGCCTCGCAGCTGGTAGTACTCGTCGCGCAGGCGCAGGAAGGCCGCGTGGTCCACGCGTCGGCCGACCCGGGACGTCACCTCCCCGCCGCGACCGGGGGCCAGCAGGTCGGGGTCGGCGACATGGGTCTCGATCGGCTTCTGGTGCCATTCCCGCGGCAGGAAGTCGTCGTCCCGCGCCCGGTGCCCCTCGCGCAGCAGGATCGCGCGCTGCAGGTTGAAGGCCCGCTCCCCCACGCGGTACAGGTCCGCCTCGGAGTACGGCGTGCCCACGGCCGCCGACAGGATGCGGCTCTCGAAGGACGGGTCCCCCACGTGGTCCTCGGCCGTCCGGGGCCCACCCGCCGCCCGGGTAGGGTGCGGCACGTCGATCAGCGGGAACATCCAGTCGCACAGCCCGAGGCACTCCTTGGCGAACTGCCGCTCCTGGATCCGCTTCGCCGCCCCGGCCTTGCCCTCGAGGGTGGACATGTCGGCGGCGGCCTCGCTGCCCCAGAAGCGCCGCGCGATGCCACGCAACACGTCGCTGGAGATGTGGGCCTGCTCCACCCCCTTGGCCCAGCTCGACCACTGGGACAGCACCAGACCCGCCTCGTGCAGCTGCGGGATCGGCTCCCGCGTCTCGAACGGAAACAGCAGCGTGTTCACCGGGCAATAGCGCGGATCGTAGGGATCGGTGCGGGTGAACACCGCCTCGGACGGCCCACCCCGGGCCCGAGCAGCGCCCAGCGCGCCGTGGCACAGCAGCTCGCCGGGGCCCTGCCGCAGCGAGACCATACGCACCAGGTTCTCGATCAGCTCGAGGCTGCCCACCTGCTTCAGATCCAGACCGCTCTCCGACTCCGGGATCAGCTCCCCGGCGTGGCACAGCAGGAGCCACTCGATCAGCGCCTGGACCTCCCAGGTGTCGACGCCGTACTCGTCGCACAGCCGGTTGGCGTGGAACGGGACGTCGTTGTCCTCGCCGTAGTAGCCCCAGGCGTGGTTCATGTAGAAGAAGCGCGACTGGCACATGAACTTGCCGCTGGCGCCGTTGTCGGCGCGGTAGCGCACCCGCAGGCAGTGGGCCATGCAGCCGAAGCAGGGCATCTTGCGCGTCCGCGGCCCGTGGGCCATGAAGTCCATGCCCCAGACCTTGACGTTGCCCCGCTGGCAGGCGCGGATCTGACGGTCGATGTCGCGCAGGGTCTGCGGGTTGGCGATGGGGACCTTGCGCTGGCTGCCGCGCACCGTGATGCCCTTGATCCGCTTGGCGCCCATCACCGCGCCCATGCCGCCGCTGCAGCTGGCGTCACCGTCGGCGAAGACAGTGGCGATGGGCACCCGGTTCTCGCCCGCCGGTCCGATGGCCATGGCCCTGGACCCGGGCGCGGCGCGTGCCAGCAGCGCCGCCATGGCCTGCACCGTGCTCGTGCCCCACACGTCGTCCGCCGGCAGGATCTGAACCCGAGCGTCGTCGATGGCGAGGCTCACCGGCCGCTCGGCCTGTCCCTGCAGCACCACCCCGTCGTAGCCCGCGAAGCGCAGCTCGGCGCCGAAGGAGCCGCCCAGGTTCCCGTAGCAAAAGTGGTCGCGGCCCCCGTGCGCCGGCCCCGGCAGCGGCGACTTGCCGTAGATCCCCCAGCGCGATCCGCCGAGACCGCCGTGCATGCCGCACAGCGGCCCGACGGAGAGGATCAGCCGGTTGCGTGGGTCGTCGAACCGCGCGGCCGGCGGCACCTCGTCGAAGTAGATCGCGCTCGCCACCCCACGCCCACCCACCAGGCGCCGGGCGTGATCGGCGGTGTCCATCGGTGCGCTCTCCCCCGTGGTGAGATCGACGCGCAGAAATCATCCCGTGGATGCTCGATTGTCGCTCATGGGGCGGGAACCTAGCCGCTGAGGGCCAGGGAGCAAAGGCGAATGTGGCGCCGCGTTGGGATGGCGCTGGCGCCTGGTCCGCCGATCTGGCACCTGGTATGCTTGCGCAAAGGTGACCGTCATGACAGCCAGAGTGTGTTGGGCAACGATCTTCACCGCCACGTTGCTGCTGCCCCGCCCGGGCCGGGCTCAGACGGTGCTGTTCAGCGAGGCGTTCGAGAACACGAGCTACAGCGCCCGCGGCTGGTACGACACGAGCGGCGGTGCGCTCTCCACCGCGGAGCATCTGCCCGGCAGCGCGGCGTCCTACGAGTGCCACTTCGCTTCCGGCGCCACGGGGTGCAGCGGCGGGTCGCCCGGGCGTCACCTGTTCACCGCCACGGACTCGGTGTACCTCAGCTTCTTCATCAAGCACAGCGCGAGCTGGGCCGGCTCGGGCCAGGCCTACCACCCGCACATGTTCTACTTCCTGACCGACCAGAACGCGCAGTACGTCGGGCCGGCCTACACGCACCTCACGGCGTACATCGAGGAGAACCAGGGCTACCCCCAGCTCGCGATGCAGGACGGGCAGAACATCGACGAGACGAAGATCAACCAGAACCTGGTGGGGGTGACCGAGTCACGGGCGGTGGCGGGGTGCAACGGGGTCCCCACCAACATCGGGGCCGACAGCGTCAGCTGCTACATCGCGTCGGGCAGCACGCACTGGAACGGCGTGACGTGGAAGGGGCCCGGCGCCGTGTTCTTCGGCAGCACCAAGACCTCCTGGCACCAGGTGGAGGCGTACTTCAAGCTCAACACGGTCTCCAGCGGCGTCGGACAGGCCAACGGCGTCGTGCAGTACTGGGTCGACGGACAGCTGGTGATCGACCACCACAACGTGATCCTTCGCACCGGCGCGTACCCCACGATGAAGTTCAACCAGCTCCTGGTGGGGTTCCACATCGGCGACGGCTCTCCCGTGGATCAGACGCTGTGGATCGACAACCTCACCGTGGCCACGGGGCCCCCGACCACGAGCCCCGACGGACCGCCGATCACGCCTGACGGACCACCCATCACGCCCGACGGACCACCCACGACGCCCGACGGACCGCCGGTGATCAAGGACTCCGCGGTGCCCCACGACGTGGCCGTGGTGAAGGATACCGTGTCGTCGGACGCAGCACCAGGGACCGATGCGCTGAGTGACGCGCCCGCCGACGCCAGCGTGAGCGACGTCCCCGGCTCCCTCGACGCACCCGCCACCGGGGACACGGACAGAACCACCGGGGCCAACGAGCTCTCCGGCGGATGTGGGTGCCGCACCACACCCGGAACCGGCCCGGGCGGATGGTGGATCCTGGCCTGTATGTTGATCGTCTGGTGCGTCAGTAGGCGCAGCTCAGGGTCACGTCGGCGGTGACCTTCGAACCCACCGGGAGCCCGGCCCCGGTGAAGGGCAGCTCGATGCGGACCGACTTGCCGCACATCGAGCACGCCACCGCCGGCTTGAGCGTCCCGGGCACCTTCTGCACCGCCGGCGACAGCGCCTCGCCCGGCTTGATCACATACGCGGCGATGGGCTGGACGTCGAACGTGGCCACCACTCCACCCGTGGGCCACAGGATGGTGGCCCGGGTGAACTGGATCGGCCCCACGGCGATGGTGCCGTTGTTGAGGAACTCCACGTGCGCGGTCAACGCGATGGGGTCCGGCGGCACGGAGGGCATGCAGTCCGCGAAGAACTTCTCGACCTTGAGCGCGGCGAACAGCGAGTGGTTCAGCACCGCATCCGTCGACGGCGGCAGGTCCTTCGTCGTGTGGCCGTCGCCCACGGCGACGTCCGGCTGATGCGACGTGTCGCCCGCGGCGTCGAGCCCCGGGGCCGACCGACCGTCGCACGACAGCTGGGCCAGGATCAGCGCCGCACCGAAGCAGGCGAGGTGTCTCATGTGCCACCTGTACGCTTGCGCCCGGCCTGTGGATACGGGTTGGCGACCATGCTGAATTGTAGCCGGGGGGATACATCGGCGCCAGCTCCCGAGCCGTTCAGGCCCCCATCGCGACCGCGAGCGCGTCGCGCAGCTCCTCGAGGATCGGCCCCGGAGCGCGCACGCGCAGGCGTGTCCCCGCCTCCTCGTGGACCTCGTCCAGCACCCGGCAGGCCTGATAGATCGTGTGCACCAGCCGCTGATCGCGGAACGCGACGAACAGCTCCGCCTCCAGCATGTCGCGCTCGAAGAAGCCCACGATCTGGTCGCGCACGGCCGTCACGTCCGCCGGGCGAAGCGCCGACATCACATGCGCCCCTGGCATCTCGGCGACCAGCGCGTCGCGGTCCTGGTCCTCGAGCCGGTCGGCCTTGTTCAGCAACACGAGCGAGGGGGTCTCGCCGGCGCCGAGCTCGCCCAGCACCTCCCGCGTGACCTGAAACTGCGAGCGCCACGCCGGATCCGCGGCGTCCACCACGTGGAGCAGCAGCGCCGCGGTGCGCGCCTCCTCCAGCGTGGAACGGAACGAGGCGACGAGGTCGTGCGGCAGCTTCTTGATGAACCCCACCGTGTCGGAGACGAGGATCCGGGGCTGCGTCGGCGGCTGCAGCGCGCGGGTCGCCGTGCTCAGTGTGGCGAACAGCTGGTCCTCCACCAGCACGTCGCTGGCGGTGAGCCCCCGCATCAGCGACGACTTGCCAGCGTTGGTGTAGCCCACCAGGGCCACGGTGTGCAGCTGGCTGCGACGGTCGCGGCGAACCTCGGCGTCCCGTTGCACACCGCGAAGCTCCTGACGCAGCTGTGCGATGCGGTCGCGGATGCGGCGCCGATCGAGCTCCAGCGCCGATTCACCGGCCCCCTTGCCGCCGATGCCGCCCTGCTGGCGGTCGCCGCTCGCCGGAGCCTCGCGCAGCCGCGGCGCGAGGTAGCTCAGCCGCGCGATCTCGACCTGCAGCCGGGCCTCCCGTGTGCGGGCATGGCGCTGGAAGATGGCGAGGATCACCGATGAGCGATCGAGCACCTGGACCCCGGTCGCCCGCTCCAGGTTCCGCAGTTGCGACGGCGCGAGATCATGGTCGAAGAGCACGGCCGTCGCGAGGGCAGGCTTCGCCCCGGGCTCGGGGACGTCCTCGTCTACCCCGTCGTCATCGGGCTCTACCCCGAGCTCCAGACCGAACTCCAGGTCGTCGTCGGCCTCCGGGTCCTCGGCGGGCATGGCCCCCTTGTGTCGCCGTGTGGCGCCCGCCGGCACGCACCCGGTCCCGCCCGTGAGCCGGGCCAGCTGCTTCAGCTTGCCCGCTCCCAGCACGACGGGGGTGGTGGTCCCCGGGCGCCGCTGCGTGAGGCGCCCGACGACCCGCAGCCCGATGGTTTGCGCCAGCCGCTCGAGCTCGTCCAGCGAGGCCCCGAGCTCCTCGTCGCTGACCCCCGGCAGCTGCACGCTGACGAGGACGGCGCGGGCTTCGCGCCCGGTCACATCGTGGGAATCGTGGGGCTCGATCACCGGGTCGCCTGTCCATCGCCCGCGGCCCGCCGACGGCGGCGGCGGCGACGGGACGGCGCCTTCTTCGGGGCGCCCCCCTCCACCGCGCCCGTCGAGGGCGGAGCCTTCGTCCGGCCGCCCGGTCTGTCGCCCTCCACCGCCGTGGAGGGAGGAGCCTTCGTCCGGCAGCCTGGTCTGTCGCTCTCCACCGCCGTGGAGGGCGGAGCCTTCGTCCGGCCTCCTTTGCCCGCTGCCCGTGGAGCGACGGTGGCCGTGTTCCTGGCGGGCATCGGCGCCGTGGCGGTCGGCGCCGTCACTATCACTACCGGGATTGGGGCCTGGCGCCTCGACCGGCGGCCCCGGCGACCCGGAGTCGGGCCCGGGGCCATGGCGTCACGCCGCTTTCGAGCGTCTCGCGCGGCGACATCGATCTCACGCAGCACGGCCTTGGTGTCGGCCTTCCGCTGAGAGGGCCGGTACTGGCCGGTGAGCTCCGTCCGGGGCGTCAGCTCGCCGCGGGCATACAGATCCCACAGCTCTGGCCCGTACGGCAGCCGGCGCTGTCCCGGCGCGTCGCGCGCCAGGAACTGGTTCAGCGCCTCCACGTCGCGGAGCAGCAGCTTGCGCGCGTTCTGGTTGTGCGCCGGGTCGACGGCCTGGGGGAAGTCGATCAGCACCGGGCCGTCCTGGCCCATGAGCACGTTGAACTCCGACAGATCGCCGTGCACCACGCCGGCGCACAGCATCTTGACCACCCCGGACAGCAGCGCGGCGAAGACCGCCCTGGCCTCCACCCGGTCGAGAGACACATCCGCCAGGCGCGGCGCCGGATCGCCGTCGGCGGTGGTGATCAGCTCCATCACCAGAACCCCGTCGATGAAATGGTGCGGCTCGGGGACGCGCACGCCGGCCATGCGCAGGCGGTAGATGATGTCGACCTCGGCCGAGCGCCAGCTGGCCTCGTCCTGCGCCCGGCCGTAGCTCGAGTGCCGGCTCATCGCGCGCTGAGTCCGGGTGTTGCGCACGGCGCGGCCCTCGGTGTACTCGGCGCGCTGGCGGAACGTGCGGTTCTGCGCCGCCTTGTACACCTTGGCCACACGCAGCTCACCGCCGGAGACGACGAGGTAGATCTGCGCCTCCTTGCCGCTCATCAACGGGCGGACGACCTCCTGGATGATCCCCTGGTCGACGAGCGGTGTCAGGCTTTCGGGTTGACGCATCGGGGCGGAGAGTGCAGTGTCGCGGCCCCCAGGTCAAGTGGGTCCGGTGCGACACCGGTCGATGTGTCTTCGGGACTCGAGATGACAGGTGGTGCTCCGCCTCGCACGTACTACACTTGCCACGGTTACACGGGAGGCCAGCAGTGGCTGAGCAGCGGAGCGAGTCGCCGTCCGGGGGAGCGGGTGGAGAGCAGCAGTTGTGTCAGATCGAGGATCGCGAGTGGCGCGACTCTCTGGACTATGTGCTGAAACAGCGGGGTGCTGAGCGTGTTCGCGAGCTGCTGCGGCTGCTGCAGACGCGGGCCCAGGAGCACGGCGTCAGCATCCCCTTCACCGCCAACACGCCGTACCTCAACACCATCCCACGCGGCCAGCAGCCGGTGTTCCCCGGCAACCGTGAGATCGAGCGCCGGATCAAGAGCCTCATCCGCTGGAACGCGATGGCGATGGTGGTGCGCGCCAACAAGGAGAGCCCCGGGATCGGGGGTCACATCTCGACCTTCGCCTCGGCCGCGACGCTGTGGGAGATCGGCTTCAACCACTTCTGGCGCGGCCGCACGCCGCAGTTCCTCGGCGACATGGTGTTCTTCCAGGGCCACGCCTCCCCCGGGATCTACGCCCGGGCCTTTCTCGAGGGCCGGCTGCAGAAGCAGGACCTGGCGCGCTTCCGCCGGGAGCTCGATCCCGCGGGGGGCCTGAGCAGCTACCCGCACCCGTTCCTGATGCCCGAGTTCTGGGAGACCCCCACCGTGAGCATGGGCCTCGCGGCGATCCAGGCGATCTACCTCGCACGATTCAACCACTACCTGGTGGACCGCGGCCTGCGTGAACCCTCGGACCGCAGGGTCTGGGCCCTGCTCGGCGATGGTGAGATGGACGAGCCGGAGAGCCTGGGCGCCATCACCCTCGCGGCGCGCGAGCAACTGGGCAACTTGATCTTCGTCATCAACTGCAACCTGCAGCGCCTGGACGGCCCGGTGCGCGGCAACGGCAAGATCATCCAGGAGCTGGAGGCCGCGTTCCGCGGGGCGGGCTGGAAGGTGATCAAGGTGATCTGGGGCAGCGACTGGGACGACCTGCTTGAGCGCGACGAGGGCGGCGTGCTCAAGCGGCGCATGGAGCAGATCCTGGACGGCGAGATGCAGCGCTACACCGTCTCGGATGGCGCCACCATCCGCCAGCACTTCTTCGGCAAGTACCCCGAGCTCTTGGCGCTGGTCAAAGACCACAGCGACGAGCAGATCCGCAAGCTGACCCGCGGCGGGCACGACCCGCTCAAGGTCTACGCGGCCTACAAGCTGGCGACGAGCCACGGCGAACCCCGCCCCACGGTGATCCTGGCCCAGACAATCAAGGGCTACGGGCTGGGCGAGGCGGGCGAGGGCCGCAACGTGACACACAGTCAGAAGAAGCTGGACCGCGACGAGCTGCTCGAGTTCCGCACCCGCTTCAGCATCCCCATCTCCGACGGAGAGCTGGACGCGACCCCGTTCTACCGGCCCGCCGACGACAGCCCGGAGATCACGTATCTGCAGCAGCGGCGCCAGACCCTGGGCGGCTTTTTGCCCGCGCGCGCCCACGGGGCGGCGGTCCAGCCGCTGGGCTGCGATTCGGAGGCCATGTTCCAGGAGCTGTACCAGGGCAGCGGTGAGCGCGAGGTCGCCACCACCATGAGCTTCGTCCATCTGCTGTCGCGCCTGATCCGCGACCCGGACTTCGGCAAGTTCATCGTGCCCATCGTCCCGGACGAGGCCCGCACCTTCGGCATGGAGTCGCTGTTCCGCCAGGCAGGGATCTACAGCCACGTGGGCCAGCTGTACGAGCCGGTGGATAAGGGCAATCTGCTGTTCTACAACGAGAAGAAGACCGGGGCGATCCTCGAGGAGGGCCTGTCCGAGGCGGGCAGCATGGCGAGCTTCATCGCCGCCGGCACGGCCTACGCCACCAGCGGCGTGCCGACCCTGCCGTTCTACACCTTCTACTCGATGTTCGGCTTCCAGCGCGTGGGTGATCTGATCTGGTCCGCGTGTGACAACCGGGCCCGGGGCTTCCTCATCGGCGCCACCGCCGGTCGCACCACGCTCGCCGGCGAGGGACTGCAGCACCAGGATGGTCACAGCCACGTCCTGGCCCTGCCGCCCACCACGGTCAAGGCCTACGATCCCGCCTTCGCCTACGAGCTGGGGGTGATCGTCCACGACGGCATGACGCGCATGCTGTGCAAGGGCGAGAGCTGGATCTACTACCTGACGGTGATGAACGAGGTCTACCGCCACCCGCCGCTGCCCAGCGACCCGCTGGTGCGCGAGGGCATCCTCAGGGGGATGTACCGCCTGCGCCGCAGTCCGCTCACGGGGGCCAGGGCCGAGCGGCGCGCGCACCTGCTGGGCTCGGGCGCGATCCTCAACGAGGCGCTCAAGGCCCAGGAGCTGCTGCACGAGCGATACGACGTGGCGGCCGACGTGTGGAGCGTGACGAGCTACAAGGAGCTGTACCGTGACGCGGTGGAGACCGAGCGCCGGCACCTGCTCGACCCCGGCGTCACCGACCGACCCTGGCTGGAGACCGTACTGGGGCAGGAGCGCGGCGTGTTCGTCGCCGCCAGCGACTACATGAAGGTCATGCCGGCCATCGTGGCGCGCTGGGTTCCCGGGCGGCTCCACGTGCTGGGCACCGACGGCTTCGGTCGCAGCGACGACCGCGCCCGGCTGCGCGACTTCTTCGAGGTCGACCACCGCTACATCGCGCTGGCCGCGCTGCACGAGCTGGCGCGTGACGGCGTGATCGAGTTGGAGCTGGCCCGTCGGGCGATCACGGACCTGGACATCGACCCGGGCAAGTTGAACCCGCACGTCGACTGAGCCGCGCGCACAGGAGAGGACATGAGACGAGAGATCCAGGTACCCGAGGTCTCCGACGGAGTCACCGGCGGCACGGTCGTGTCCTTGAGGGTCGCCGTGGGTGACCGCGTCGAGGTGGACCAGACGCTGCTGGAGCTGGAGACGGACAAGGCCGTGGTCGCGCTGCCCGCTCCGTTCACGGGCAAGATCACCGAGATCCTCGTGGCCGAGGGTGACGCGGTCGCGGTGGGCCAGGTGGTGATGGCCGGCGAGCCCGAGGCCGCGGCGAACGACGCACCCCGGTCGACCCCCGACGCCGCCGCCCCCGACCCCACCGACGCGCCTGTGGCCCCACCGCCGGCGCCCCCGACCCCAACACCGCCCGCGGGGCACCCCCAGCCGCTGCCGCCGCCCCGCACCGAGGTCACGGCCCCGGGTGACGTGGCGCCCGCCTCACCCGTGGTGCGGCGCTTCGCCCGCGAGCTGGGGGTGGACATCCACGCCGTCACGGGCAGCGGGCCTGGCGGTCGGATCAGCGAGCAGGACGTCCAGAGCTTCGTCAGGCGCGTGATGGCCGGTTTGGCTGCCCCACCGACTGGCGGCGCGCCAGGCCGGCCGCTGCCCGACTTCACCCGCTGGGGTGAGGTCCAGCGCCAACCGCTGTCCAGGGTGCGGCGGATCACCGCAGAGGCCATGGCCTACGCCTGGGCCACCGCCCCCCGGGTGACCCAGGACGACAAGGCAGACATCACCGCGCTGGAGGCCTTCCGTCAGGAGCACAATCGCAAGGCCAACGCCGCGGACAAGCTGACCATGACCGCGATCCTGATCAAGGTCGTGGCCCGGGCGCTGCGCCTGTTTCCGCAGCTCAACAGCAGCCTCGATCTGGCCGCGGACGAGCTGGTGCTCAAGACGTACATCCACATCGGCGTGGCCGTGGACACGCCCGCCGGCCTGCTGGTGCCGGTGATCCGCGACGCCGACCGCAAGGGCATCGCGACCCTCGCGCGTGAGGTGAACGAGCTCGCGACCAGGACCCGGGAGCGCCACGTCTCGCCCGCCGAGCTGGAGGGCGGCTCGTTCACCATCTCCAACCTGGGCGGCATCGGCGGCACGTACTTCACGCCCATCGTGTATGCGCCCCAGGTTGGAATCCTCGGCGTCTCGCGGGCCGAGATGCAGCCGGTGTGGCAGGCTGGCGAGTTTCGACCGCGGCTGCGCCTGCCGCTGTCGTTGAGCTACGACCATCGGGTGGTGGACGGCGCCGACGGCGCCCGCTGCCTGCGCTGGATCTGCACCGCGCTCGAGCAACCGCTGCTGCTGGCGATGGAGGACTGACCGATGGGCACCGAACTGGAACGGGCCGCGCTGGTGGTCATCGGCGCCGGGCCCGGGGGCTACGCCGCGGCGTTCAAGGCCGCCGATCTGGGACTCTCGGTGACCCTCGTCGACCCCGAGCAGCACCCCGGCGGGGTGTGCCTGCACCGCGGCTGCATCCCGAGCAAGGCGCTGCTGCACGCGGCCCGGCTGGTGCGGGAGGCCGAGGCGGCCGAGGCCATGGGCCTGACGTTCGCCGCGCCGACGCTGGACATCGACAAGCTGCGGCGCTGGAAGGACGGCATCGTCGCGACCTTGACCGGCGGGCTCGGGGGCAAGGTCAAGCAGAAGAAGATCCGCCTGATCCAGGGTCGTGCGCGCTTCAGCGGCCCACGGCAGCTGTCGGTCTCGCGGGTGGCGGGTGACGAGGTCACGCTGGCGTTCGATCAGGCGATCCTCGCCACGGGTTCGCGCCCGACGCTGCCGCCGTTCGTCGGGCAGCTGAGCCAGCGCGTGATGGACAGCACCGGCGCGCTGAACCCGACCCGCGTACCCGGCTCGCTGCTGGTGATCGGCGGTGGCTACATCGGTCTCGAGCTGGGCTCGGTTTACGCCGCGCTGGGGGCCCAGGTCACGGTGGTGGAGATGCTGCCGGGCCTGATGACGGGCGTCGACCGAGACCTGGTGTCACAGCTCAAGCGGCGCCTGGACCGACAGTTCGAGGCGATCCTCACCGGCACCCGGGTGCTGGCGCTCGAGGAGCAGGCCAGCGGAGTCGCGGTCACGCTGCAGGACGCGAAGGGTGCACCGTCGAGCCCGGTGTTCGACCAGGTGCTGATGTCGGTGGGCCGGCGACCCAACGTGGAGCAGCTGGGCCTGGAGCTCGCGGGGGTGCAGCTCGTTGACGGCTTCGTCAAGGTCGACGCCCTGCGCCGCACCACGGCCCGGGGCGTCTTCGCCATCGGCGACATCACCGGCCAGCCGATGCTGGCGCACAAGGCGACCCACGAGGGCCAGGTGGCGGCCACGGTGGCCGCGGGCAAGACGGCGGCCTTCGAGCCCCGCGGCATCCCCGCCGTGTGCTTCACCGATCCCGAGATCGCCTGGGTCGGCCTGACCGAGACCGAGGCCCGGGCGCAGCGGCGGCCGGTGAAGACGGCCAAGATCCTCTGGCGCAGCATCGGCCGCACCCTGACCCTGGGCCGCGACGACGGCCTGACCAAGGTGATCGTCGATCCCGAGACCGACCTGCTGCTGGGCGTGGGGCTCGCCGGGCCCGGCGCCGGCGAGCTGATCGCGGAGGCCACGCTGGCGCTGGAGATGGCCGCGCGCTGGCAGGATCTGGCGCTCACGATCCACCCGCACCCGACGCTGTCGGAGTCCGTGATGGAGGCGGCCGAGACGTTCTTCGCCTAGCCCACGACGATCCGCGCTGGCGGCTCCGAGGCCACCTCGACCACATCGCCGGGACGGATCTTCTTGCCGCGCTGGGTGGCCAGCTCGCCGTTGACGCGCACCAGGCCGGCCTGGATCACGTGCTTCGCCTGCCCCCCGGAGCTGGCCGCGCCTGCCACCTTGAGCAGGGCGTCCAGCTTGATGAACTCCGAGGACAGCTTGATCGTTGTTTCTACGGTGACTCTCCGGTGGACTCAGTAGCCGTGCAGGATCACCCCTTCATTGTTCTTGTTCTGGCCCACGATCCACACCTCCTTGGTCGAGCACCAGACACCGTGCAGATCCAGGCCCGTCACCTGCGGCGGGGCGACCGTCGTCCAGACCTGGCCGTCGAAGTGGCAGATCGCATTGGCATCTCCGACGACCCACAGGTCGTTGAGCGAGGAGCCCCAGATGGCGTGCAGCTTCTGCGTTCCACACCGGTGGACCACCTGCAGCTTCGTCCCCGGGCCTGGCGTGTACCGCAGCACCTGGCCCGTGGTGGTGGTGATCCAGCTCTCCCCCGACGAACCACCCCAGATCGCGGTGAGATCGTACGGCACGTCGATCGAGATGGCGTCGGAGGACGCTGCTCCAGGGCTCACCAGCGCGCCGTCACCCACGGCCCAGGCGGTGCCTGATGGTTGCGCCCAGATCCCGTGCATCGGCACGAGCGTGAGCCACAGACTCACCGGAGCGCTGTGCCAGACGAGGCCGCCCAAGGTCGGTTTCACGCCCACGGCCCACAGCTCCTGCTCCGAGACGACCCACACACCCGTCATGTCGTTGCTCGGCTTGGGCGACTTCACCGCCGACCAATCGAAAGTGGTCGTGTCGAACTTGAGCATGGTTCCCCCGTCGCCCACGGCGATCACGGTCTTCCCGCTGCCGTGGATGCTGCGGATCACCTGCCCCTCCGACGCCGTACGCTCCGTGGGCGTGCCATCCGGCTCGCCCGCGTGCGGATAGGTGTAGGCGTAGAGCTTGGCCTCATCCGTTCCACCTCCAAAGTGGACCGTGTCCGCGGTCTGGCCCCAGACGGCGTACAGCGGGGAGTACCCGTCCCACCACATCCAGTTCAGCTTGGGTGGTGGCAGATCCGTGGGCTCCCCGTCCGTCGGATCGCTCTTCAGGTCCAGCGGGCCCGCCTCCACGCCCACTGCACTGTCCATCTCGGGGGGCGCGTGACTCAGCGGCAGCAGCCGGTCACAGCCGCACAGCACCGACAGCAGGATGATCCACCATCGCACCCATACACAATAGCACGTGGCGTTGTGGCGCCGCTACCCGTCCATGGCTCTTCTCCCGCCATGCGCATGCCCCTGGTGTTGCTGCTGCTGTCGGCCTGCACCCCGCTGTCCGGACCCCGGCCGGCCACACGGCCGCCGAAGCCGGCGAGCCGAAGCTACCACGTGATCGACGCCACCCCCGCCTTCTGGACCTTCTGGCAGGCCCACGCCGCGAACCCACCCCAGGTCCAGGCCGCGGCATTCCGGCGCATGGTCGTCGGCGCTCACCCCGAGCTGTTCACGCCCGATGTGATCGGCGTGGACCCCAGCCTGCGCGGCTCGGACCTCGAGCAGCGTCTGGGTCCGTACCTCGCATCGCTCCCGGCGCGGATCCCGGCCATGCGCTCGGTCCACGCGCGCCTGGCGCAGCAGCTCGGACAGTACGACCGATCGTTTCGAACCCTGTTCCCCGACATGCGGTGGTCCGGCACGGTCTATGTGACCATCAGCGTCGACGCCTTCGACGGTTCGGTGCGCCTGGTGCAGGACAAGCTCTGCCTGCTGTTCGGGATCGACAAGATCGTGAAGGTCCACGGCGGATCCGGCGACCTCGGACCGTTCTTCCACCACGAGCTGTTCCACGTGTATCACCATGGCATGAACCCGCCCCCGCCGATGACCGAGGCCGGGCCACACGGCTTGCTGCAGCCGCTGTGGCGGGAGGGGCTGGCGGTCTACGTCTCGCACCTGCTGCACCCGGCCGCTTCGGCCACCGAGCTGCTCCTCACGCGGGAGATGGTGCGCGACGGCCCCGCGGAGCCGGACGAGCTCGGCAATGGGGCGGGTCCTCGCTGCCCGCTTCGCGACGAGGTATCCCACGTAGTATGCGAAGCGCCGGGGGATGTCCCGCCGCTGTCCCCGGCCGAGGAACAGATCCCGGTACTGCGACTCCTGCGCGTCGACCAGCAGCAGCTGCAGCTCCGCCGCGACCTTCGGCAGCACCGCGGGCCGGAGCTGGCGCAGGTCGTGGCCCACGCGCTGTCCGAGCTGCAGCGGCCGGGGCACGCACCAACAGTGCCGTGAACCGACTCGCGACACGATCCTTGCCTTCCATGATGTGTTAAGGTCGCAGCGGCTGGCATCGTCAAGGAGCACACCATGAGAGCACCCGTACCGGCTTGCGCGCTGCTGCTCGTGCTGGGTCTGACCGCACAGGTGAGGGCCGACGGCTTCAACGGCCAGCGCTTCGAGCCCACCGCGGGCGCCGCGGGCGGATTCATGGTGGAGCAGCCCGTCGTGCCCCGGCACCTGGGCCTGGGCGCGGGGCTGTTCCTGAACTACGCGCTGAACCCGGTGGTGCTGGTGGACCGCACCACGGACGACGCCGTGGCCCGACCGCTGCAGCACGCCCTGAGCTTCAACCTGCTGGGGTCCATCGGCCTGTTCAACGTCCTCGAGGTCGCCGTCGACGTCCCGATCCATGCGCTGTACATGGGCGACGACACCGTGGTGAACGGGGCGACGCTGAACGCCGGGGCCGGGATCGGCGATCTGCGGCTGGTGCACAAGCTGGCGTGGTGGCTCGGCGGCTCGTCCGCGCTCAACGTCTACCTCGGACTGGCCCTGCCCCTCACCTTCCCCACCGGCAACGAGGAGGCGCTGCGCGGCGCCGGGGGCGTGACCCTCGAGCCGCGCGCGCTGTTCGGCATGGGCGCCGCGCGCTGGCGTGCCGTGGTCAACCTGGGCTACCGCGCCCGCTTCTCGTCCATGGCCGTCGACGTTCCGGGAGCACACCAGCTCACCTGGGGCCTGGCCGGGACCTTCGGCCTGCTCACCGGCCGGGTGCCCCTGGATTTGCAGGCGGAGCTCGCCGGTGGCTGGCATGCCGCCGCCGATCACGCCGCCGTGCCGATGGAGCTGCTGGCCGGCGTGGTGGTCTGGCCCCACCCGCAGTGGGGCGTCCACGCCGCCATCGGCCCCGGGCTGACCAACGGACTGGCGGCGCCCGACCTGCGGTTCGTGGCCGGCGTGCGCTACGGCCGACGCGTGCCTGGTCGTGATCGCTACACCGACAGCGACAACGACAACATCCCGGACTACCGCGACGACTGCAAGCCGATCCCCGAGGACTACGACGGCTTCGAGGACGAGGATGGCTGCCCGGAGGTCGACAACGACGGGGACGGCATCGTGGACAACCTCGACGAGTGCCCGATGCACGCCGAGGAGCCCGGCGGGGACGGGGACGGCTGCCCCGATCGCGGCAAGGTCATGATCCGTCGGGGCAAGCTCGTGATCTTCGGCAAGATCCTGTTCAAGACCGGTGCGGCGGAGCCGCTGGACAAGAGCAAGGACCTGCTCGATCAGATCGGCGCCACGCTGAAGCAGAACCCCGACGTGGGCCCGCTGCGCATCGAGGGCCACACCGACAACGTCGGTCCGGCCGAGCTCAACCTGTCCCTGAGCCAGAAGCGGGCGGACACCGTGAAGCAGGAGCTGGTGCGTCGGGGGGTACCCGCCAAAATCCTCAGCACCCGGGGCTTCGGGGAGACGAAGCCCGTGGCCCCCAACGAGACACCCGCGGGCCGTGCGCGCAATCGGCGGGTGGAGTTCGTGGTGATCCGCAAGTAGCCGATGAAGGAGCGTCCCGTGTGGAGAACGAGCACAGCCTGGATCGCAGCCCTGGTGACGATGGTCGGCGCCACGACGGCCCGGGCGCAGAGCTTCCCGGCGCAGATCTGGGAGCCCCTGCCCTGTGGCCTGCAGGTGATGACCGATGCGTTCCGTGATCAGAGCGGCGCGGTGAACGAGCGGGACATCGTGGGCGACCTGGGCGCCCCGGCGGGCTACAGCGCCGGCGACGCCCAGTTCCTGTACCTCGGCCTGCGCCTGGATCAGGACCCCGCCCCCGACGGAAAGCTGCGACCCTTCGCCTGGGGCGTGGGCATCAGCGTGGATGGTGACGCCGCGACCTACGAGATCCTGCTGATGGTCAACGGGAGCACCAAAGCGGTGGAGATCTACCGCAACAGCAGCACGACCCAGATCAACGACCCCCGGGATCCGGCGGACACGCCAGCCGTGGCGAGCTACCCCTTCACGACCCACGGTCGGGCCAGCGTGGCGCCCGACTCGGGCTACGGCGGCGACGCGGACTACTTCCTCGACCTGGCGGTGCCCTGGAGCGCGCTCAAGCCCCTCGGACTGTCCCCCACGACCCCCGCCACGGTGTGGGTCGGCTCCTCCAGCACGGCCAACGCGCTCAACGGCGATCTGGCCTGCCACGACGGCAGCGTCGGCGCGCCGACGCTGTCCGGCGCCGCGACGGGTCGCACCGTCCTCGATCCGACCCTGGACACGGACAGCGACGGCTACCCGGACTGGTTCGAGGTGCGGGCGGGGACCGACCCGACCGACGCGAGCAGCATGCCCGCGAGCCCGTTCCCCACCCGGACGGGGGTCGATCTGGAGGGCGGCGGGGGATGCAGCCTCGGTCCGCGGCCGGCGCATCCCAACCTGGTCCTGCTGCTTCTGGTCGGGCTCCTTGGCCGACGCCGGTGCTGAGCGCTCACGGGCCGCAGACCACACGGTCGGCCGTGGGCCATCCGAACATCATTTCCACCGGTTGTGCGTTCCAGGTAGCACGACGTTTTCGGCCAGCCCATCCTTCCTCCTTTCACCAACCCCGAAGGGAGGAACCCATGCCGAAGAACATGACGAAGAAGAAGGTGAAACCGATCCCCGAGCCGTACCACACGGTGACGCCGCATCTCGTGGTCGACGACGCGAAGCGGGCGCTGGAGTTCTACGGGCGGGCGTTCAGCGCCGAAGAGATCGTACGCATGCCCACACCGGACGGCAAGATCGTGCACGCCGAGATCCGCATCGGCGACTCGACGTCATGCTGGCGGACGAGATGCCGATGCCAGGGAGCACCAGGGCGCCGCGGACCCTGGGCGGCACCACCGCCAGCCTGATGATCTACACCCGGGACGTGGACGCGGCGTTCCACCACGCCGTGGACGCCGGGGCCAAGGTCCGGATGGAGCCCCAGGACATGTTCTGGGGCGACCGCTACTGCACCGTCGAGGACCCCTTCGGCCACAGCTGGTCCATCGCCACACACGTCGAGGATGTCCCGCCCGAGGAGATGGCCACCCGGGCGCAGCAGGCCTTCAAGGAGATGAAGTAGCGCTCGAGCCCGGTACTCGGCATGGGCTCTGCCGTCACCCCTGTCCCATGGCCGCGCGGCAGGTCTTCTCGTACAGCGTGCGGAAGATGTTGTCGGGATCGGTGATGGCCTTGACCGCCTCGAAGTTGTCGCGGTTGAAGATCTGCCAGAACTCGTCCTGCGGGTAGTAGTTGTAGGAGATCAGCGTCTTGACCCCGTCGAACTCCTGCAGCTTCTGCTCCAGCAGGCGGTAGTAGTTCGTGTCGCCGCGCTGCTTCATGCCGTAGATCGCGATGTCCACCATCAGCTCGTCGTCGATGCCCTTCCAGTAGCTGTCGGCGAGCCACTCGTAGTCGTGGACCCGGCGATACGGGACGCACCACAGCGGGAAGTGGCCGAAGTCCCGGGCGTACCACTGCAGAAACTCCTTCAGCCGGGAGAAGGGCAGGAAGGTGTCCACCGTGACGTCCGGACGATCGTCGGACAGCAGCAGCCAGCGCAGCTTCTGGGCCAGCCGCAGGATCTCGGACGAGCCGAGGAACTTGCCCAGCAGCAGCCGCCCGAGGAACGACTTGGGGTGCACGTTGGTCACCCCCTGGTCGTAGCGGAAGAAGTAGTGCGGCGTCCGGAGGTAGTCCTCGCGGCGCTTCGCCGTGCTCTGGTAGTAGACCTTGAGCCAGTCGTAGCGGTTGGTGTAGGGCGCGCGGTCCACGAAGTCGCCGACGCACAGCACCAGCTGCGACGGCGAGTGGATGATGCCGTCCATGAACTCGACGTCCTGGCGCTGGAAGTGCGTGTGGATCGACTCCAGGTAGCTGTCGATGGAGCCGTGGGTCTCGTGCCGCAGGTGCACGAAGGGCTTGGCCGGGATCAGGCGGAACACCAGCCGCGACAGGATGCCCACGGTGCCGAACGAGCCGTGCATCATCTGGAAGATCAGGGCGTGGTCGCCCTCGGGCGTGCAGGTCAGCACCTCGCCCCGGGCGGTGATGATCTCGTACTCCAGGCAGGTGTCGTGGAACCCGCCGTAGCGGAAGGACATGGACTCGATGGAGCAGCCCGCCACCGCCCCGCCGATGGTGATCGTCTTCAGCTCCGGGACCACGATGGGCACCAGGCCCAGGGGCAGCGTGTGCTCCACCAGCTTGCAGAACGGGACCCCCGGCTCGGCGATGCAGATGCGGCGCTCGGGGTCGACCTCGATTACCTGGTCCAGGTCGAGCAGGTCGACCTTCTCGTCGGCGTACTTCTTGTCGTGCACCTTGGGCACCTGGTGCGACACCACGCGCTTCTGCCGCGACAGCGGCGCGGTGCTCTTGCGGTCGCGGAGCTGCCGCGCGACCCGCGCCACCTTGGCCACGTGCGCCGCGTCGCGCCGCGCGCCATCGGGAGTGCTCGGTCGAACCGGTTCGGATGGGCTGGCTTGTTCCATCGGTCGCCTTCTTCTTCTTCGATCGTCAGCGGCCGGCGAACATCGCCAGCCCGGCGCGCTCGGCCCACTCGCGCCAGAACATCGTCTGGTTCGCGTGCCCGCTGGGCTCGAAGCGCAGCACGTTGTGGGCGAAGACCTCCATCCGCGAGACGATGTTCGGCGGGTAGGGCTGACCGTCGTTCTCCAGCGCCAGCACGGGGTAGTCACGAGCCTTGGCCCACGGGGCGTAGACCCCCTCGATCAGGCGACCGGGCAGACAGCCGAAGGGGGCGATGATCGCCACGCCCGAGTAGCCCTCCCGCATCGCCGCCGCCCCCACCGCGGGGGACACCGTGGCCTCGCTCTCCAGCTCCGGATCGACGAACTCCTTGTGGCCCTCGCCGATGATCTCGCTCATGTTGTGCGGCACGTGGGGAATCAGGCCCGTGGGTCGCAGCGCGGCGACGATCTTCTCCTCGACGACCTGCTTCCACACCTTCTCCACCAGGTACAGCGCCTCGTCCTTGAGCCCGCCGGCCACCAGGCTGCGCAGCCAGCCCTCGCGCCTGCGCCGCCCCTCCATGATGAACTTGCGCGCGAAGTCGGTGTAGTGGAACCACTCGGTGACGCCGGTGACCTTGGGGTAGATGCCTTTGGAGATCAGCAGCTGCGACACCTCGTCCACCGAGAAGTTGTCACGCCGCACGTAGATCTCGCCCACGATGAGCACCTTCTTCAGATGCTCCATGCGGCCCTTGCGCGGCACGCGACCCAGGCGCTCCGCCCCCCGCCGCAGCTGTCGATCGAGCTCCCGGGGGCCGGCCGACAGCCCGCGCAGCACGTCGCGCCACACGGACTCGAACAGCCCCATGGCGGCGGACGGGTCCCGCGCCAGCAGGCGCAGCGCGTTGCGCATGTCGGCAAAGTAGTCGCCCAGCACCAGCGCGCGCCACACGTCCTGGTTGAAGCTCGGTCCCATCTCGCGGTAGGAGTTCTCCGAGTTGGCCACGAGCAGCACCACGTTCTCCCAGCCCAGCTCCTCGAACAGCCGATCGAAGAACACGTGGTACTGGCCCGTGCGGCACGGCCCCAGGGTGGAGGGCACGAACACGAGGTAGATCTCGTCGCCCCCACGCGGGTCGTGGGTCTGGAAGAACTGCAGGATCGAGCCCAGCACCAGCAGCGCCGGGATGCACTCCTTGCCCGACGCCACGTTGCGCGCGAGCTGGGTGCTGTACTGGTCTGGCAGCGGCAGACTGGTGGAGTGGATCCCCTGGCGCCGGGCGGCCACGTTCATCGCGTCGGTGGACAGGTCCCCCATGGAGGGCCAGATCAGGTGCACGTGCTCGTCGCGGATGTCCCGTCGCCGGCCGGTCTTGCGGTCGACGACGTCGCAGTATTCCTCCTTGAGCGCCACGTGGTAGCGCCGCAGAAACGGCTTCTCCGCCGCCGGGCTCACGTGCCGGCGATAGCTGTGCACGATGTCGAGGAACGCCTCCACCCGGGTGTCCAGCCCCGCGTCGGCGGTGTGTGAGTCGATCTCCAGCACGAGGTACGGCTTCTGCCCCATGAGCCAGCGCACGTAGTGCAGCAGGAACGAGTCGGGGGCGCAGGAGAAGTTCGAGATCCACGACAGGTACAGGTTGTCGACGTTCTTCACCTGGCGCACGGCCTTCATGTTCTGTTGCCCGTAGTACCAGTAGTTGTTGGGCGGGATCTCGGCGTCGGCGTCGAAGATCATGTCGAACGGGATCACCGTCACGCCCTGGGACGTGAACTTGCGCGGGATCCCCATGTTGGCGTCGCGGGTGAAAGCGTTGTACGGCCGCCCCAGCAGCGCGATGTAGATCCGGTCGGGGTTCTGCGCCACCTCGCGCAGCACCTTGCACCCCAGCTCGTGGTACGCGGCGAGGAACTGCTGGTAGTGCTCGATGCCAGCGTCGAAGGCCCGGCTCCCCTCGGCGTGGGTCAACCCCAGCTGCCGGGCCACCTCCTCGAAGGCGCCGCGGCTGGTCTCGTACCCGCCCTTGCCGTTGGACTGCAGGCCGCCGCCGAAGGAGACCAGCGGCCGCAGCATCTGCTCGTCGCGCAGCCCGAAGGCGTGCCGCGCGTAGTACGGCAGACCCTGGGTCAACGGGCACACGCAGGCGTGCACCTCCTCCATCGTGGGCATGTCGCGGAAGTGCGGCAGGAACAGGTAGTCCACCCCCCGGTCCAGCACGTCCTGGATCGCGCCGTGGGCGATCTCGGCCGGGAAGCAGTAGTTGCTCTCCTGCTTGGCGATGCCCTGGGGCAGGATCTTCGTCGAGACCTCGATCTTGATCCCGAGGCTGTGAAAAAACCAGGAGTAGAACGGCCACAGCGAGTGCACCGAGAACGCCATCGGGACCCCCACCACGCGGGCGCTGCGGGGCTGCAGCGTGTCCGGGGCCGGCGCGAACTCCTCGAACAGCATCCGCGTGCGCTCCTGGGTGTAGTCCACCACGTCCTCGGTGCGAGCGCGGTCCCGTGTTGCGCGCTCCGTTTCGCTCTCCAGGGAGGCTCCCCCGCTTCGCGCGCGCTTCTTGCGCTGGTTGGTATACAGCGAGCAGCGGCCGCCGAAGGGATAGCGGTGCTCACCCACCTGCAGCCGCCGGATGGTGCACAGGTTCTCGCACGACTTGCAGGTGAACTCCTTGCGGTAGGTGATCTGCTTGTCGATCAGCGCGTCCAGATCGAAGTCACTCCTGGCGATCAGGCCCTCGTCGTGCTTCTGCAGCACCAGCCGCGCCACGCCGAAGCAGCCCATGAGCTCGGGGTCCGGGGGCACGGTGATCGTCTTGCCCGTCATCTGGGCGAAGGCCAGGGGCACCGCCGGGTTCTTGGCCACCCCGCCCTGGAGCACGATGTGCTCCCCCACCGCGCGGTTGCCCACCACGCGGTTGAGGTAGTTGGCGACGATGGAGAACACCAGGCCGGCGACGATGTCCTCGCGCGGGGCGCCCTGCTGGATCGCCTTGCGGATGTCGGAGTTGATGAACGCCGAGCAGTGCTCGCCGAACTTGAGCGGCGCCGTGGCCTGCAGCGCGATGGGGCCGATCTGCGGCGCGGTGTCGATGTTCAGGTCGCCCGCGGCGGACTCCTCGAGGAACGATCCGGTGCCGGCGGAGCAGGCCTCGTTCATCGCGTAGTCGATGGGCACGCCGTTGTTGATCAGCACATACTTGGCGTCCTGCCCGCCGATCTCGAAGATCGTGTCCACCTGCTTGTCAAAGTAGGTCGTGCCCACGGTGTGGGCGATGATCTCGTTGTATACGCCGGCAGTCTCGAGGAACACGCCCAGCAGCTCGCGTGAGGAGCCCGTCGCGGCCACCAGGCGGATCCGCGGCCGCTGCTGGCCCAGCTGCCGCCGCACCTGGCGCAGGCAGTCCTTGAGCGCGGCCACGGGGTCGCCGTGGGTCCGGCCGTAGTGCTCGGCCACGACCTCCAGCGTCCGCGCGTTGACCAGCGCGACCTTGGTCGTGGTGGAGCCGCCGTCGACGCCCAGCACATACTCGGCCTCGGGGTCAAAGGCCGCCCGCCGCGACGGCGCGTTGTGCACCAGGTGGCTGGACTCCGACAGCGGGGCGAAGGTCTTGAACATCAGCGCCGAGCCCCCCTGCACCAGCTCGCCCCCGGGCAGCGTGACGCCCTGACCCCGGGCCAGGTGCGCGGCGCCGAAGGCCTCGAAGTAGGGCGCCTCGTCGGGCACGACGAAGTCGATCCCCGGGCTGCCCTGGCGCACGAACTCCACCATGTGGTGGTTGCGCGTGACCCCACCGACGAGCACCACCTGGCCGGTCACCAGCCTGGCCTTGGTCAGAAACTCCGCGACCTTGTCCGCCATCACCTTGCTCAGGGACAGCGCGATGTCGCCCTTGGTCGCCTCGCCCTTGTTCAGGCGGTGCGTGCAGTCCGACTTCATGAACACCGAGCAGCGCGAGGACAGGCGATGCACGCTGGCCCCGTCGCAGATGGCGTTGATCTGCTCCAGCTGCAGGTTCATCCGCCCCAGCTGCTGGCGCAGGAACTCGCCGGTCCCCGAGGCGCACTTGTTGCCGGAGTAGGTGTTCACGATGCGCCCCTGGCGGTTGAGCACGTAGACCACCAGGTCCTCGCCGCCCATGGAGACCACGGCCCGGGGCGCGAGCTTCAGCGCGTCCAGGCCGCTCTCGATGGCGACCGCGGCGATGACCTCGGGCAGCGCCACGCGATGCCGCCCCTCGGTCCCGGTGACCAGGCCCCGGAGCTCGGATCCGTCCTGGATCTCGAGCTGGTCGAACAGCCGCGCGAGCGTCCCCGACAGATCTCCGTCGTGGGCCAGGATCGCGGGCTCGACGCCCCCGTCCGGCGCCAGCAGGCACAGCTTGAGCGTGGTGGATCCGATGTCGATTCCGAGTGTCTTGTCAGTCATGGTCATATCCCGGGGGTCATCGAAGAAAAAGGGTCATAGCGTAGCTCAGGGGCAAGCGCAAGGCGGGGGTCAGCGGGCTGGGTTGCGTCAGCAATCACTGGCGCATCGTGGGCAAGTCGGCCCTTTGAGCAGCGTTGCGACAGCAATCACTGGCGCATCGTGGGCAAGTCGGCCCTTTGAGCAGCGTTGCGACAGCAATCACTGGCGCATCGTGGGCAATCGGCCCCTTTGAGCGGCGTTGCGACAGCAAATCACGGCGCAGCGTCGCCGTTCACCCATGACCTTGTGGTATCCCCGCAGGAAGGTGCCGGCCGGAATCAGCACCATGGGGGCCGGGTCGGCGGCGGACAGCGGGTCGACGAGCTTGTGGGCGACGGCGGTCATCGCCACGGCCAGCGCCCGTGCGTGACACCGGCCCCGCGCCGTGCCCATCCGCATCGTCGCATGTGTGCGCGCGTTGGCCAGCGTACCCGTCGTGAGGCAGGCCCGCCCCCGCCGTTGCAGATGAACGGACACGACCCGATCCAGCCCGGCCTTTCCCGGGCGCGCCGCATCATCGGGCAGCAGACGGTAGCCCTCCGACAGGCGGGCCTTCAGCGGGGCGAGGAGCGTCGAGCGCGCCGGTCCATCCAGCGTCATCGCCTGCACCTCGAGGGGGAGCACGGCCACCACCGGCTTGCCAGCGCCCAGGGCAGGAGTGGTCATCACGCACAGACACACGGCGCACAGTCTCGCGGTCATCCAATCCTCCAGTGGCCCCGGGGCGCGGCGAACAGCCCGCTGCTCCAGTCCCAGGTCTCGAACGGCGTCCGGTCGAACAACTTGAAGTGGTCCGGCCCCCGGTCGTAGTGCACCTCGTACACCATGCCATCCGCCGGCAGCGCGCAGTGAGCGAAGTGCTCCACACCCGTCTGCCCCGAGGTGATGATGAAGGCGAACGGCAGCCGGGCCAGCTGGGCCCTCTGCCGGCTCACGCGGTTGCGCTCCTCGGCGGTCAGAACGTGCGGGCAATCGACGGGCAGCTTGTAGTCCACCATGCGGTCGTGGACCTGGATCCCGTGGTAGGTGCCTGGCTCGCGCAGGGCGAGGCGTGCGGCGGTCAAGTGGTGGCGGTTGCAGGCCAAATCACCGTGGCAGTAGGCCGGGTGCTGGGCGTCGGGGTTGAAGTAGACCGTGGTCCAGCCCGCTCGAACCAGAGCCTTGATGATCGGCACGAATGTGGCGTGGGCTTTGGGGAGACCGTTGCGGTAAGCCGCCCACAGCGGACTGCGCGGACGGGCTCCGGGCCGGTGAGGTGGAGCGCCGAAGGTCTTCTCGAACCCGATCTGCCCCACCTGCAACGGATACTCCATGCAGCTGATGTAGTGCAGGCGCTGGCGTCGGGCGTGCTGGTACACGAAGCGGGCCTGTGGGGCGCCAAAGCGACGTCCATGGTGCGCCACGAACGCATCCTTGACCCAGGACGTCCCGTAGTGCGTCCCCGTGATGGCGCTGAACAGGGACGGCGTGCCCATCAGGGCCGGCGCTGGTGGACGGGTGTTCGGCGTCATCACCGTGGCTCCCCAGTGCTGATAGATCATCTCGTCGTGCGCGTAGAGCATGCCCTTCGCCGCGACGCCGAGGTTGTGCGCCAGGATCGCGCTGCAGTCCACGGGGAGGGTGAGGGACTGGTACTTCACCGCGCCACCGACCAGCACCCGGAATCCGATGGTGTAGAAATGATCCGTGACGTGGCCATGATGGGCGGTCTCCAGCCGGCACGACCGGGGGATCACGACGGTGGTCGCGCGATCGAACGTCGCTCCGGAGGTGTTGAAGTCCAGCACGACGTGGGGCGGCTGCCATGGAGGCTTCCATCCATGCCGGTACCCGGTGTCGAATCGAATCGGCACCT
>Ga0210044_10001513_pt1 | contig 35362 bp, 34 predicted proteins | sample CryGey13umfilter_2_FD_183959 | JGI IMG/M metagenome (GOLD analysis project Ga0210044, IMG submission 183959) | Groundwater microbial communities from aquifer in Utah, USA - Crystal Geyser 4/9/14 3 um filter (SPAdes) (version 2) | ecosystem: Environmental > Aquatic > Deep subsurface >...
ACACTAATAGCAATAAATGAGTCTTTTTCGTTTAAATTAAATATTGTTGAAGCGATTGCACCCATGTAAGCTCCTGTTCCAGACAAAGGAATCATTACAAAAACCATTAACCCCAACCACACTATTTTTGTATGTTATTTCACATTAAGTTTTTAGGCTTTACAGCTAATTTTATAACGGAAAAACCATTAAATTTGCTGTTAAACCCACCACAAAAGCTAAAATTGAATGTAAGTCATTAATTATCCCGAAAGGAATACCAACCCTTCCCTCTCCTATTGGAGAAAGACTTAAAAGGAAAGTAAATAAAATGTCTTTAAATATGTATTTTTATGAAAAGGAAAAATAAAGTTTTCTCAAAAGGTATGATTATGCTAACCCTATTTTTATTATTGAGTGTATTAAAAATATGAAAAAACCACATCTGTTAGTTGACAAACGGGGTTTAACATAAATTTAAGAATGATTATCCTCCAAAATCATCAAAACGAACATTTTCTTTTGGCACTCCCCATTCATCGCACATTTTAACAACAGCGTTGTTCATCATTGGTGGTCCACAGAAGTAAAACTCTATATCTTCTGGCGAATCGTGTTTGCTTAAATATTGTTCAATTACTACATTGTGAATAAAACCAACAAAACCATCACCTTCTAAATCGTTTGTGTCTTTTTTAACTTTCCAATTATCTGATTCCATTGGTTCTGATAACGCCAAATAAAATTTAAAATTGGGAAAATCTTTTTCTAAATCTCTAAAATAATGGATGTAAAACAATTCAGCTTTAGAGCGACCACCATACCAATACGTAACTTTACGACCAGTTTTTATGGTTTTAAATAATTCATATAAATGTGAACGCATTGGTGCCATACCCGCTCCACCTCCTATATAAAGCATTTCGGCATTTGAATCGTTGATAAAAAACTCTCCATAAGGACCCGAAATTTTTACCTTATCTCCTACTTTTCTGCTAAAAATAAATGAAGATGCAATACCAGGATTTACATCCATCCAACCACCTTTTACCCTATCAAAAGGAGGTGTAGCACAACGCACATTCAACATTACTCGTCTTCCTTCAGCAGGATAAGAAGCCATAGAATAAGCTCTAGTAACTTCTTCTTCGTTTTTCATTACCAATGGCCACAAACCGAATTTATCCCAATCTTTTTTAAATTTATCAGGTTCGCCAGGATGATCTTGGGGATGAGCTGTAATATCCATATCAGCATACTTAACAACTCCTGCAGGTATTTTAATTTGAATGTACCCTCCTGCTTTGTAATTCATGTCTTCTGGTAATTCTACAATAAATTCTTTGATAAAAGTTGCAACATTATAGTTAGAAACAACGGTTGCTTCCCATTCTTTAATGCCCAAAATTTCATCGTGGATATGAATATCCATGTTTTCTTTAACTTTTACCTGACAACCTAAACGATAATGTTCAGCAATTTCTTTACGAGTAAAGTTTGGTATTTCAGTAGGTAAAATACTTCCTCCACCGCTATTAACCTGACATCTGCATTGCAAACAAGTTCCACCACCACCACAAGCCGAAGGCAAAAATATTCCTACACTACCGAGAGTTGAAAGCAATGTACCACCACCGTCCACTTCAATTACTTTATCGTTATTGATTGTGATTTTTATCTTACCTGAAGGCATTAATTTCGATTTAGCAAAAAGTAAAATACTTACCAATGCTAAAACAACAATTAAAAAAACTACGATGGTTATAATTATTACACCTATGTCCATATATTAAATATTAAAGTTCGAAACCTAAAAATCCTAAAAATGCTAATCCCATTAATCCAGTAAGGATAAAAGCCATGCCAACACCTTTTAATGGAGCTGGAATGTGAGAATATTTAATTTTTTCTCTGATGGCTGCAATCAACACAATGGCTAAAAACCATCCAAAACCTGAGCCTACACCATAAACGGTAGCTTCACCAACATTAGAAAATTGTTTTTGTTGCATAAATAAAGATGCCCCTAAAATGGCACAGTTTACCGCAATAAGAGGCAAGAATATTCCCAAAGCTCCATACAAAGCTGGAGAAAATTTCTCCACCAACATTTCAACCAATTGTACGATAGAGGCAATTACAGCAATAAACATGATAAAACTTAAGAAACTTAAATCAACATCAGCATAATCGCTACCCATCCAAGCCAATGCACCTTCTTTAAGCACATACGTTTCTAACATATAATTGACAGGCACAGTTACCAATAATACAAATATTACGGCTACCCCTAAACCCACTGCAGTTTTTACTGTTTTTGAAACTGCCAAATACGAACACATTCCCAAAAAGAAAGTGAAAATCATATTTTCTATGAAGGCACTTTTTATAAATAAATTAACTAATTCCATTTTCTTAAAGTATTAAAGTTTTATTATTCGGAGCAGGGGACAAGAAAAAGGGGACTGAAAAAAATACCTTCCTTGTCATATCGAGCAACCTATTTACAATACATTTTTATTTTTTAAAGTTTCTATTGTTTTATTATCTTTCATTTCGACTAATTTTTATCACATTTCCCTTGTCCCCCTGTCCCCTGTCCCTATTAAAGTTTTATTATTTATCAATTAATTCAGGGTTTCTTGATTTTTGAACCCAAATGTATAGTGCTACAATAATTAACGATGATGGAGGCAATAACATCAATCCATTGTTCTCATATCCAAAGCTATAAACACTTTCTGGCACAATTGTTAACTTTCCAATTGCAGGTAAAGTAATTGTTCCTGAACCTAAGACTTCTTTAAAAAAGGCAACAACCACTAACACTAAACTATATCCAAGTCCATTTCCTATACCATCCAAAAAAGAAGGCCAAGGTTTATTTCCTAAAGCAAAAGCCTCGAATCTACCCATAATAATACAGTTGGTAATAATTAAACCTACAAAGACTGAAAGTTGTTTAGATACATCGTAAACATACGCTTTAAGGATTTGATCTACACAAATAACTAACGCAGCAGCCACAACCAATTGAACAATAATTCTAATACGGCTTGGAATAAAATTTCGAAGTGATGAAATGATAACATTTCCAATTGCAACTACAGATAATACTGCAATACCCATAACCAATGCATTGTCCATTTGAACAGTTACAGCCAAAGCAGAACAGATTCCAAGTACTTGAATGGTTACTGGATTAGTTTTATTTATCGGACCTGAAATAAGTTGTTTATTCTTTTTAGAGAACAACGACTCTTTTTTTGCTTCGCTCATAATTATTTTATTTACGTTTTGCGATTTTTATTTTATAGAATCATTTACACTTACAAGTGTAGAATCACTTGCTACAGTTTCAATGATTACTTCTTCTTTTGGTTGATTGCCTGAAAATTCAGGGTTACTTTTAAAAAAGTTATAATAAACTTCTAAGTTTCGTTTTAACATTTCGTTTACACCAGCACCAGTAAAAGTTGCTCCACTAATACCATCCACTTGATGTTTGCTAAGTTCTTTACCTGGTTTTAATACTTGGATAGACATAAATTGGTTTTCATCGGCTATTTTTTTACCTAAAAATCCGCTTTGAAAAGGTTTTTCAGTAATTTTTGAACCCAAACCTGGTGTTTCGCCTTTGTGGTCAAATACAACTCCATTTATTGATGTTAAATCTGAATTTAAGCCAACGTATCCCCAAATATCATCCCATAAACCTTTTCCACTAGCTGAAAGTACATAATAGGTTTTACCATTGCTCTCACAAACAAAAATTGGGAAATGAATATTTGTTGATTTGCTTAATTCTTCTTTAATTTTTTCTTTATCCCCTTTGTATTTATTCATGATAGGCTTAACAAATTTTGAGTATTCTTTACGAAGATCAATGTTAAATGCATCCAAGTTATCTTTTAGATTTATTTCATCAGATACTGATTTATCACTTAAAATTTCACCTTTATAATTGATGGTAATTCTTCGTTTTACGAAATCATTAAATACTTTTCCAGCATTTTCTCTTATTATTCCATCAGTTTCTGGAATACCAATAGCTTGCAAAATATTTTGCATTTTTTCGTTAGAAATGTTAGCCTTTTGAGCTGGGCTCAAGCCCATTGAAACAAAAGCTAACAAACCTCCAACTATCACTACCATAATGGTTGCAAAAGCTACGGTATATACATTACTATCTCTATCAAGTGCCATAATTATGCTGTTTTTAGTCTTTTTAATCTTTTCTTAATGTTTGAAGAAACTACCATATTATCAATTAATGGTGCAAACACGTTACCCAACAATATAGCTAACATTACACCTTCTGGATATGCAGGATTTGATACTCTTATCAGCATCGCCATTACTCCAATAAATACTCCGTAAATAATTTTTCCTGTGGCTGTTTGAGATGCCGTTACTGGGTCAGTTGCCATAAACACAGCACCGAATGCAAAACCACCCAACATCAATTGATGTATTGCAGGAACTTGTTGAAAAGGGTTTGTGCCAAAAGCATTGTATGCTAAGCCAACTAAAAGACCACCAGCAAACATCGAAAGCATTATTCTTAAACTTCCAATTCCAGTAATAACCAACAGCAATGCTCCTAAACCAATTGCAATTACCGAAGTTTCTCCAATTGAACCAGGTATAAATCCGATGATGGAATCCATTAAACTAGGGATAGCATCAACCCCACCTTGAACTGCATTTCCTAAAGGTGTAGCTCCAGAAAATCCATCAATTGCTTTTTCACCACCTAAACTAACCCAAACTTGGTCGCCCGACATTTTGGTTGGGTAGGCAAAAAATAAAAATGCCCTAGTAACTAAAGCTACATTTAGCACATTCATTCCTGTCCCACCAAATACTTCTTTACCAATTACCACAGCAAAAATGGTAGCTACAGCAACCATCCACAACGGAACATCAACTGGCATAATTAAAGGAATTAACATCCCTGAAACCAAAAATCCTTCTTGTATAGCATGTTTGTTGATTGCTGCAAAAACAAATTCTACACCCAATCCAACTGCATAAGATACTATGACTAAAGGCAAAACTTTCATTGCTCCAAAAATGAATTTACCCCAAAACAAGTTACAAACATGGTCTCCTAAAACAACTTGACCAGTAGCTAAAAAGTGTTGATGTCCAACATTATAAATACCAAACAATAGAGCTGGCACAAGAGCCAACACCACCATTATCATGGTTCTTTTTAAATCTATACCATCTTTAATGTGTGTACCATTGTGTGTTGTATGTCCTGGAACAAATAAAAAGGTATAAGTTCCATCCCAAACCGCATGAGCTAAAGGGAATTTCCCGTCGGCTTTCGGTTTGATTTTTTGCATGAATTTTTCTAATGCTTCCATTTTTAGTTTTATGTTTCTTGTTTCAGGTTTCGAGTTTCTTGTTTCGGGTTGTTGTGAACTTGAAACCAGAAACTTATTAACTACATTCTTTCTTAACTAGGTTTAACGCTTCTCTTACAATTTTTTGTGTTTCAATTTTTGAAGTACAACCGTATTCACAAAGTGCAAAATCTTCTGGTGCTACTTCATAAACACCTAATTTTTCCATGTTATCAATATCTTCGGTAATCATGGCTTTTACCAAATGAACGGGGTAAATATCCATAGGAAAAACTTTTTCGTATTGACCTGTCATTACAAAAGCCCTTTCTTCACCATTTTTATTGGTATTCAAATCGTACTCTTTATCAGGAGTTAACCACGAGCTAAATGTTCGTGATAAACTAAATTTATCGAAACCTGGCATTATCCAACCAAAAAATTGATTGTTTCCACCTTCTGGAATAACCGTTAATTGGTAATCGTAATAACTTAAATGTCCGTTTGCTGCAATTTGAGTTCCAGTTAATGGATTTCCACTAATAAACCTTCCACCCTCTTCTACGTTTCCATTAATAATATCTGAAATATTAGCTCCAATTACGGTTCTAACATATTTTGGTGATTTTACTTTAGAGCCTACAAAAGCAATGGTTCTTGATGCATCGTATTTACCTTCTTTAAACAATTTACCAATGGTTAATACATCTAAGGCTCGCAATACCCAAATTACCTCCCCCTTATTAACCGGTTCGATATGATGAGCTTGAATACCAACATTTCCTGCGGGATGTGGTCCAAAAAATTTATTGATTTGAACATTTTTTGCGTTAGAAAAAGCCTTATCGGTATTTTCATCTCCACTAATATTCAAATGTACCTTGCCTTCGGTTAATTTAGCTAATGCGTTTAATCCATATTGAAAAATTTCATCATGACCATGGGTTATAAAATCATAATCAGGGGCTAATGGTGCAGAATCAAAAGCCGAAATAAAAATAGCTTTTGGTGTAATGTTAGGATTTGCTATTACATCATAAGGACGTTGACGAATTAAGGGCCATACACCACTTTTTAATAAATTTTCTAAAATAACTCCTTTCGTTAATGAACTAGGGTCTGCTTGAGTATATGATTCATATAAATTTTGACCATCGGATGTTACTTTTATAGTAACAATTTTTCTTTTCTCAGCTCGGTTAATTTCGGTTACTTCACCACTAATTGGTGAGGTAAACAAAATTTTCTCGTTTTCTTTGTCGAAAAACAATGGGGTTCCAGCTTTTACCTTATCGCCAACTTTAACCAATAGTTTTGGAGTTAACGTAGGAAAGTCACTCGGTTTTAAAACTATTTCAGAAACATTGGCAGGATTTGTGTATAATTTTTCGGCAACACCTTTTAATTTAATGTTTACGCCTTTACGAATTTTTACGTCTTTTGACATATTACTATTTTTCGTGATTTTGAGGACAAATGTAGAAAACGGAATGACGTTTCAAACAAATTTTTAAAGAATTATTTATTAAAATAGACAAGATGTTAATTAGCTAAGTTCAATATCGTAATTTTACCCCTAAATAGTATATTTATGAGAAAGCTACTCTCTATTACAATCATACTCTTAGGTATTGTGTTTATTATGCTTAGCTCATTTGTTAAAAATGATTTTAGTCATTTTTTGGATGATGATTATGCCATTGAAAAATTTATGCGTTACGACGATTTTATTTATGATGATAGTATTAAATCAGTACTGCTTTATAACACTCGCTCCGAATTAACTTATCCCATTATTAATTTAGATGGTGGAGAGTACCTTAAACTCAGTTTTGACGATTTAAGAAGAGAAAATAATTCCTACCATTTTACTGTTATTCATTGTAGCGGAAACTGGGAGCCTTCCGCTCTAGAAAAAAACGAATATTTAGAAGGCTTTTTTGAAGATGAAATTTTTGATTTTAACTACTCTAGGAATACTGACATTACTTATACTCACTACAACATTTTATTTCCCAATGAAAACATGAAGATTACCAAATCGGGCAATTATATCCTTAAAGTATATCCTGTAAATGATGCCGAACATCCTATTTTAACAAAACGTTTTATGGTTTTTGAAAATAAAGTAGCTATCACCATGGATATTAAAAGGGCAACAGATGTTAACGAAAGCTATTATAGACAAGAAATCGACTTTAAAATAAACCACGAAGGATATGATGTCCCTAATCCTTTTGGAAAACTAAATGTGGTGTTGATGCAAAATTATCGTTGGGATAATGCCATTACTGGTTTAAAACCAAAATACATTAAAGATAGTGAGTTGGATTACAATTTTGATAACGGTGAAAATGTGTTTGATGCCAATAATGAATTTAGAGAAATAGATATCAAAAGCATTAAATACCAAACTATCCGAATAAAAAATATTCAATTCGAACAGCAAGATAAATTAGAGCATGTTTATGTTTTACCAGACGAGCAACGCTCTTTTAAACAATATTATTCGATGCCCGATTTGAATGGTAATTTTATCATTAAAAAAAACGAAGGTTCAGATAGTGAAATTGATGCCGACTATGTAAAGGTACATTTCACCTTACCTTACGCTCCACCCATCCAAAATGGAAATTTGTATTTGTTTGGTAAGTTTAGCGATTGGAAATTTAAAGAAGAATTAAAACTTACTTACGACACCCTAAAACAAGAATATAAGAAAGAAATATTACTAAAACAAGGTTACTACAATTATGCCTATTGTTTTGTAAAAGATGCTTCAAAAAATACAGGCGATTTATCAGTTATTGAAGGTTCGCATTACGAAACAGAAAACAATTATACCATTTTGGTTTACCATAGAGAATTAAACGATAACTACGACCGTTTAGTAGGTTATGCATCAAAAGGAAATGGAAATTGATTTTTTTATGTAAACCTATTTCAGGACGAGACACTTTGTTTCCAATAATAGTAATTAAATTGTTTATTGTGTGCGAATTGATGCTATATCAAAAAAGAAAATGATAGCTAAACAATTTTTTTTTAGTAATTAAAGTATTGGTAATGAGATATTAAATAAAAATTAATTTGCGTTACGTCTATCTAATTCTATTTTAATTTTAGATGCTTCTTCGTAGTTCTCGTTCTCTATAGCATCTTGCAATCTTTTATTTAATTCTTCAATAGGTAAATCTTTATAACTTAATTTTTTTCCAGTATCTCTAGTTGATGAAGCAAGTTCATCTTCGATAGTATCCAATTCTTTATCTAAATCATCATCAGTTTCACGAATGTCATCTAAAATAATTCCAGCACTTGCTAAAATAAACTCATGGGTATAAATAGGGCATTTAAATCGAACAGCTAAAGCAATGGCATCAGATGTTCTGGTGTCAATCTCAACAACTTGTCCTTCTTTTTCTGAAATTAATTTGGCATAAAAAATACCTTCTATTAAATTATAAATAATAATTTCTTTAATTGTTATAGCATAAATATCAGCAAAGCTTTTAAACAAATCATGTGTTAAAGGTCGGCTTGGAGTCATTGATTCTAATTCGATGGCAATTGCTTGTGCTTCAAAACCTCCTATAATAATGGGTAATCTTCTTTTTGCTCCACCTTTTTCTCCTAAAACAAGTGCATAGGCACCTGTTTGTGTTTGGCTGTATGAAAGACCTATTATTTCTAATTCTATTTTATCCATTGAATAAAAAAGGTAAAATTTCCTTCTATAAAGTTAGTTATTTTTTTATTATGCCGATTTTAACTTTTTTACAGCTGCTATTAATTTAGGTACAACTACAAAAGCATCGCCAACAATACCATAATCGGCAGCCTTAAAGAAAGGAGCTTCTGGGTCGGTATTGATAACCACAATAATTTTACTTCCGTTAACTCCTGCTAAAAGTTGTATTGCTCCAGAAATTCCAATGGCAATGTATAAATTTGGTCGAATTGCTAAACCTGTTTGTCCAACATGTTCATGGTGAGGTCTCCAATCTATATCAGCAACAGGTCTTGAACAAGCTGTTGCTGCTCCTAATAAGTGTGCTAATTCTTCAATCATTCCCCAGTTTTCTGGACCTTTAAGTCCTCTACCTCCCGAAACAACTATATCAGCTTCTGTTAACGATAATTCGGTAGATTCTTTTTTAATTTCTTTAACGGTAATTCGTGAAGTTGGTATTTCTGCTGAAAAAGCAGTTATTTCTGCACTTCCTCCTGTTTCTAGTTTATCAACTGAATTAGGTAAAACTGATATAATTTTTATGGCTGAATTAATTTCTACATCTGCAAAAGCCTTCCCGGAAAAAACAGTTTTTCTTACTACATTTCCATTAGGTAATGCAAGGGCTCCTGTTACTAAGCCTGCATCTAACTTAGCAGATAATACTGGTGCTATGGCTTTTCCTGCATAGTCGTGAGGAAAAACAATTACTGTAGCACTTTCTGCTTTTGCTGCTTGAGCAACTACTGCTGCAATTTTGTGAGCATCAAAGTTATCTAAACTAGCATCTGCAACATGTAAAACTTTTGTTACTCCAAAATTTCCTAGTTTTTCTAATCCAGCAGCAGTTCCTGTAACAATAGCAATTGCATTTGTTCCTGTTGTTTTTGCTACTTGTGCACCATAACTTGCTGCTTCATAAGCATTTTTTGTTAATACTCCGTTATTGATATCTGCGTATATTAAAACTGACATTTTTTCTTTTTTTTGATATTAAATTAAATTGCTTTAGCTTCGTTGTGTAATAGATTCACTAATTCTTCTACGTTTTCTGCATCCACATATTTACAACCTGATTTTGCAAGAGGTAACGTAAATCCTTTTATGGAAGTAATATTTGTTGCTTCTGAAGCGGCTAAAACTGTTAATGGTTTAGTTCTAGCAGACATAATCCCTCTCATATTAGGAATTCGAGCTTCTGCCATTCCTTTTGCTGCACTCAACACAAATGGAGTATCAACTGCTACAATTTCAGTACCTCCCTCTATTTCTCGCTCTATGGTTGCTGTATTTCCATTCATATCTAATTTAGAAGCTAAAGAAATATAAGGTAAATTCATTAATTCAGAAACCATACCAGCCAATTGAGAACCATTGTAATCAATGGTTTCTTTACCACAAAGAATCATATCATAATGTTGATCTTTCGCATAATTAGATATTTGTTTGGCTACATATAAAGCGTCATTAACATCAGCATCAATTCTAACAGCATCATCCGCACCAATTGCTAATGCTTTTCTAATTATTGGTTCACTATCCGCTCTTCCAACATTGATAACAGTAACCGTTCCTCCTCCAGCTTCTTTAATTTCCAACGCTCTCACTAAAGCATACCATTCATCAAAAGGATTTACAATAAATTGTATTCCACTTTCATTAAACTTGGTATTGTTATCTGTAAATGTAATTTTGGAAGTTGTATCAGGTGCTTTACTTATACATACTAATATTTTCATAATGAATTATATTTATTTTTGATTACCTTTTTTCCGACAACGAAACTAACAATAATACCCTTAAAAAAAAATGATTTTTCTCAATAAGAAATTATTTTAACGAAAATAGTAGCTGTATCATACCAAAAAAATACTTAATTGAAAAATTATTATAAAAAAGTTACCTTTGAAAAAAAGAACACTAGCTTTAGGCACTTTCGTTTTTTAAATAAAAATTTATTAAAATTTCTAAACCATGAAAAAATTATTTGTAATTCTCTTGCTCCTTAATGTTGAGTTAACATACTGTCAATCGAACTGCGATAGTTATTGCCTAAATTTTGAAGATACTTTATGCTCCAATCACTTAACCATTGATACGGTGAACGCTCTAAATATATGGCAAATTGGCAATGTTCATAAATCGTTAATTGATACCAATAGTATTAATACTAATGTGATTATAACTGACACCATCAATCCTTATCCAACAAACAATTATTCATCATTTATTATACAAAATTTAGCTTCATATGGTGATTTTTATGGAATGAAAATGCTTACAGGAAATTACTTAGTAAAATCAGACTCTTTAAAAGATTATGGAAAAATCGAATTTTCACCAGATAATGGTTCTACTTGGATTGATATTATTAATGATACTGCGTATAGTTCTAGTATAAGTTGGTATTCTGCTAAGCCTATATTGACAGGAAATTCTGGAAATTTTTATTCATTTTTTGATGTTTTATTGGCTGATAATGGTTCTGTTTTTAATATTCAATTGGGTGACACTTTATTATACCGATTTTCGTTTACTTCCGATAGTATTTATGAAAATTTACCTGGACTTCTTTATGATGACATTTGTTTTTATGAATTTGTTGAAGGAATGTCTGAGACTCGTTTTAAACCTATTAAATCAAAAATCTATCCTAATCCTGTGACTGAAAGTTTTACTATTGAATTTGAAAATCCTGATGTAGGGATTTTTCAACTGGCAGTATATGATATCCATAGCAAACCTATTTTGACTAAAGAAAATATTACAGCTGATAAAGTGACTATTAATGCAAAGCAATTTAAGCCGAACACCTATGTGTATAAATTGACCAATTTAACATCAAAAAAAAGAAGCTGGGGCAAGTTTATTAAAGTCGATTAAAATATTATTTCTGAACAAAACTTAAATCTAACTTACGTTCGTACTCCTCTTTTAACCATTTTAAGTAACTCTCTGTACTTTTACAAATACAATAAGAATACTTTCTAATTCGATAAACAATGTCTTCTGTCAATAAACTAGCAAGTTCTCTTGCATTTTTTATATCTGTACTGTTTTCGATGCACATTTTTGAGTGTTGTTCGATAGAGCGATCCAAAACAACTTTAGACCTTAATCCTGCTGCTTTTAATTTTTTAAATTCAGCATCCACATCAAAACTAATATCTGCTGATTTTATAAATTTTAAACGAAGTTCATCATTCATTTCATATTTAAAATTTCGTTCAATCTCATCGTCTGGAGTTATATTTTGTAAGTAAAAATCGGGAGAAATAAATATTTCATTCCAATCTATACTTCCACTCCAATGACCAAATCTTTTTACATTATTTCCTAAATCAAGTATCGTAAAAGTATCTTTATTAGGAAGAATACGAGAACCACGACCTATCATTTGAAAATATAAGGTTAATGATTTTGTGGCTCTGTTCAATATAATTGTTTCTACAGTTGGCTCATCAAAACCTGTAGTTAAAATACCAACAGAAGTTAAAATTGCATCGGGTTTATGCTTAAACCATTCAATAATTTCTTTTCTTTCGCTAGGTGAATTCTTATTGTCGAGATGTTTTATTTCGTAACCTGCTTTTTTAAAAACTTCATAAACACATTGCGATGTTTCAATTCCACTATTAAAAATAAGTGTTTTTTTGCCTAACGATTTTTCTTCGTAAGCATAAAGTAATTTTTGCAGCATGGGAAAATCTCCATAAAGCTGATCTGAAGAACGAACAGTATAATCGCCATTAACTCCAATAGTTAAGGAACTTAGTCCAACATCATAACAATGGGTAATGGGTTTAGATAAATATTTATTCTTTACCAAGTACGAAATCGATTCTCCAACAATTAACTTGTTATAGTTCTCATACATTGGAAGTTTAATGTTGGAACTTAATGGTGTAGCCGTAACACCTAATATCACACATTTTTCAAAATAATGAAATAGCTTTCTAAATGAGTTATAATGGGCTTCGTCGATAATTACTAAACCAATATTTTCTAAAATTATCATTTCATCTTGCAATCGGTTATTTAATGTTTCTACCATTGCCACAAAACACATATAATCTTTTTGGTTGGGTAATTCCTTAATATCGCTGTTAATGATTTTATTTTTTACATTAAACTCCTCTAGCATCGTTGATGTTTGGCTTAACAACTCAACTCTATGTGTTAATATCAATACTTTTTTTTGAGTGTTGGAAATATACCTTCTCGTAATTTCAGAAAAAATAACCGTCTTCCCTCCTCCTGTTGGCAATTGATACAATAAATTATAATTTTCTGGAGCTTCTTTTAGGGTATCAAAAATCTTATCCATTCCTTTTTTTTGATACTCATAAAGTATTTTTTTCTCTTTCGGTAGAATAAGTTCTTCTGTTATTTCTGACATGTATTTTAAAAAGTGGGGTGCAAATTTAAGCACAATAAATTCGTTAGGAGTATATTTTAAAAGAAATTATGGAAAGACCATTCAAGAAAACTGTTCTATGGTCTAAAAAAAGATGAATTAAAAATTTATTGGCGACTATAAAATCAAAATTAATTCCATTTCACTTGCTCTGAAGGGCATTTTACCTCTCCATATTCACAATAAATACAACATTCATTAGCATGTGCTTGTATTATTTTTTTACAAGCGTTGCATTGATAGACACTACGAACCTCTAGTGCTAACATTTTAACAGGTTGTGTTGCTCCACAATTTGGACAAGTTAATATGTTCTTGTAGAGCACTTGTAGTACTAAATTATCCATCATTTTATTTTTGAATTCATTTAATATGACCGAAATTTAGTAAATAGTATGATTTGCAAACAACTGATGAAAATAAGTTTTAAACAAGTTGATAACAAAAAAAATAATGATGAAGTGAATGTCGTCTATTTTTTGCCAACTAAAATAATTATTTTTACCATAAATTAAACTCAAAAAATTAATTGGAATTCATACCATCAATAACATTTATAGGTTCAGGAAATTTGGCAACTCACTTATCAACCAACTTGTTTCATAAAGGTTTCGTTATTCATGAAGTGTATAGCAAAACTATAGAAAATGCTACCCTTTTAGCTTCAAAATTTAATGCGAGTGCAACAAATAATTTAGCACAAATTTCTGATAAAAGTGATATTTATATTATTTGTATAAAAGATGATTTAATTGAAGATGTTATTCGAAATTTTCCTTTTAAAAATAAATTAGTTGTTCATACTTCGGGTAGTGTTTCTATTGAAAATTTAAAAGGTTTTGATAATTATGGAATTTTTTATCCTTTACAAACATTTTCGAAAGAAAAAGAGGTAAATATGTTTCATGTTCCTTTTTGTATTGAAGCCAATACTAAAATCACAGAGAAAAGATTGGTAGCACTTGCGGAGTCCTTATCTGAAAATGTATATCTCATTAATTCCGAACAACGTAAAAAATTACATTTAGCAGCTGTTTTTGCGTGTAACTTTACCAATTACATGTACCAAATAGCCAATGATATTACTCGAAAAAACGACATTGATTTTGATATTTTGAAATCTGTAATTTTAGAAACTGCAAAAAAAATTCAAAAAAATACACCAAAAGCAATGCAAACAGGACCCGCCAAACGAAGGGATGAAGCAGTGATTAAAAAACATCTTGAATTATTGGCAGATTTACCAGCGTATCAAGAAATTTATCAACTCATCACCAAAAATATTATTAAAAATAGCTGATGGCAAATTTTAAAGAACTTTTACCCAAAATTAATTCCTTTGTATTTGATGTAGATGGCGTTTTAACTGACGGAAGTATTTTTGTAACCGAAAAGGGAGAACAACTCCGCACTATGAATATTCGAGATGGTTTAGCCATAACCATGGCTTTAAAAAAAGGATACAACATTGCCATTATTTCTGGAGGTCATTCCAATTCTGTTTTGCATCGTTTTAATTATTTGGGTATTAACGATATATTTATTGGAGTTAAAGATAAAGTAGCTGTGCTTCATCAATATTTTAAGGATAAAAAAATTAAGCCCGAAAATGTGCTTTACATGGGCGACGACATTCCAGACTATTACGCCATGAAGGAATGTGGTGTTGCTACCTGCCCTAAAAATGCTGCTTTAGAAATTAAAGAAATTGCTCACTACATTTCTGATAAAGATGGCGGAAAAGGTTGTGTAAGAGATATTATTGAACAAGTAATGCGTTGTAATGGCGATTGGTTTACCCCTTTAGAGTCTATCTATTAATGTCCGATTTATTCAAAACTTTTATTTTTTTCTAAAGGTTTTCATGAGATTGCTTCGCTAAGTTCTTCGTTATTTTTGGTTTAAGAATTAATTTCCAAATACCTTTTTAAGTAAATCTGTTGCTCGAGCTGCAGGGTCTTTTCTAATTTTAAGTTCTTCTTTTGCAACTTGTATAAAAAGCCCGTTTAATGCTTTTTCGGTAACATAATCTTCCAAATTTGGATTTACCTTTTTAACTAAAGGAATTTTATTGTAAGAACCAAATACAGTACTCCAATGTTTTGTTGCCCCTACTTTATCCAATGAAACTTTAATAACTGGTTTAAACTTTTTAGTCAGTTCATTATATGTAGTTTTATTTAAGTATTTCGTGGCAGCGTCATCTTCCCCCTTTAAAATGCTCATAGCATCGGTTAACGTCATTTCTTTAATGGCAACTACAAAAATATCTTTGGCACCTGCTGCTGCATCTTCTGCTGCACGATTCATACTTTCAATGGCAGCATCCACTTTTTCTCCTTGACCTAAGCTTCTTAATTTTTCTTCTACATTTTTGGCTTCGGCTGGCATCGGTATTTTTATTTGAAGGTCTTTAAAATAACCATCCTTTTTATTCAATTGCGTCACCCCTTTACTAACACCTTGGTTCAAGGCTTCTTTTAATCCTTCACCAACTTCTGCCTCTGATAATCCAGCAGCAGGTAAACCAGTTTTTTGAACTTCTCCAGCCTTTTCTTTCGCTTTCTTTTTTAATTCTTTCCAGTTTTGGGCTGAAACCTGGGCAATTGAAAACAACATCAAACATGCTGCAAAGTAAATTGTTTTTTTATTCATGATTTTAAATTTTAGATTAGATTTATTTTCTGAAGGAAACCAATATTAATGCCAACAAACTTTAGCTGGATAAAAATACCATTTTTTTTCAAAAAAACTTAAGCTGTAAAACTTATTTACATTCGATGCTCCTTCGTTATCTATTTTTTTTACTTTTGGTCATCAAATAATTAATTGATAAAATTATGGCTGAAAAAAAATTCCCATCTGATATTAAAATTGCTCAAGAAAATACGATGTTACACATTACCGACATCGCAAAAAAACTAGGAATAAATCGAGATGATTTTGAATTGTATGGAAAATATAAAGCGAAGTTACCACTAAGTATTATTGATAAAACCAAAGTTGCTAAAGGTAATTTAGTTTTAGTTACAGCCTTAACCCCTACTCCTGCTGGAGAAGGTAAGACTACCACATCTATTGGATTAACCGAAGGGTTAAATAAAATTGGTAAAAAAGCCATCGTTGTTCTCAGAGAACCTTCTTTAGGTCCTGTATTTGGTGTTAAAGGTGGAGCTGCAGGCGGTGGTTATTCTCAGGTTGTTCCAATGGAAGACATTAACTTACATTTTACGGGGGATTTTTCGGCTGTTGAAAAAGCCAATAATTTATTAGCTGCATTAATAGACAACAATATTCAAAATAAAACAAAAAATTTAGGAATTGACCCAAGAACAATAGTATGGAAACGGGTAATGGACATGAATGATAGAGCTCTCAGGCATATTATTATTGGCTTAGGAGGAATTGCCAACGGCGTTCCTCGTGAAGACGGTTTTAACATCACACCTGCTTCCGAAGTTATGGCAATTTTATGCATGGCAGAGAATTTTTTAGATTTAAAAAAGAAATTGGGTAATATTTTTGTTGGATATACTTATGATAGAAAACCAATTTATGCAAGGGATTTGAAAGCTCAAAATGCAATGGCTATTTTACTAAGAGATGCCATTAAACCAAACCTTGTCCAAACATTAGAGAAAAACCCTGCCATTATACATGGCGGTCCATTCGCAAATATTGCACAAGGAACAAATACCATTATCGCCACAAAAATGGGACTTACTTTAGCCGATTATGTGGTTACAGAAGCAGGTTTTGGTGCTGATTTAGGAGCAGAAAAGTTCTTAGACATTAAATGTGTTTCTGCAGGATTAAAGCCAAAAGCATTGGTGTTGGTTGCCACAATTAGAGCATTGCGTCATCATGGTGGAGCTAAAAAAGAAGAATATAATACCCCAAATATTGACCGTGTTACCAAAGGTTTTGAAAACTTAGAAAAACACATCGAAAATTGTAAGAAATTTGGTTTAAACCCTGTGGTTGCTATCAACTCCTTTCCTACCGACACGGAAGAAGAAATTAAAATAATTCAAACCAAATGTAAAAAAATGGGCATTCAAGCCATTTTAGCTCACGGTTTTGCAAAAGGTGGTGCTGGAATGACTGATTTAGCAGAAGCAGTTGTAAAAGAAGTAGAATCTGGAACTAATAAATTTATGCCACTTTACAATTGGAATTTAACCATTAAAGAAAAAATTGAACGAATTGCAAAAGAAATTTATGGTGCAGATGGTGTTGAATATTCTAAAATGGCAAATAATGATCTTAAAAAAATAGATGAATTAGGTTTACAAGGTTTACCAGTTTGTATGGCAAAAACTCAAAAATCATTATCAGATATTGATACCTTATTTGGAAGACCTAGAGGTTTTACCGTAAATGTAAGAGAATTTGAATTGGCTACAGGTGCTGGCTTTGTTATTCCAATATTAGGAGATATGATGCGAATGCCTGGTTTACCAGCTACTCCTGCATCAGAATTTATGGATATCGATGAAAATGGAAAAATTTCTGGATTATCTTAAGGTGGGTTCTAAAAATTGATTTACATCAAAATTTTCATAGTTTTTTAGAGACAATGAAAATTTTTGAAACACTATCTGGATTCCTTCAGCTGACGGATGAAGCAGTATATACCCAATGGGAGCAAAGATAACAAACAATCTGACTACGTTATATTTTTTTGCAATAGCTAAGGCTATTCCAAAAAAAATATGCCTTGCATCTTATTTATTATCTTTGTTTTTTGAAAGAAATCAATTTTTAGAACCCACCTTAAAAGAAGTTTGAAGTTTGTTATTTGTCTTTTCACATTCATCTTTCTAAACACCCTCGCCCGAATGAACGAATTCATTCGCTCGGGTGGGACTAACCCCTCTTTTTGGAGGGGAAAGCTAAACGCACATTTCTCTTTCCATTTCATATTTGTTATCTGAGATTTGAGGTTTGAGGTCTGAAGTTCTCTTGAAACCTCATAGTTAAAATAGGTCTAAAAGAATCTCTCACTACATTTTGTGATGTACTTTCTTTAATTAATTTGTGCAATACACTCTTTCCGTGAGAGCCAATTGCTATTATATCAATGTCATTATCGATACAGTAATTTAGTATGCCAAATTCTTCAGATTTATCCTTAACAATAACTTTCTGATAACTGCCTTCCTTTAGCTGATAAAAGTCAATTAAGCTATCCATTTTTTTAGAAACTTTATTGATTTCTTTACTATCTTTTGAGCTGGTGACATTCAATAAATGAATTTTAGCATTAAACAATTTAGAGAAGTTTTTAATCCCTTCAAAAATTGAATACACTTCGGGCATAAAATCTGAAGGAAATAAAATTGATTTTATTTTTAATTCAGGCATTCTATGTTTAATAGTTAACACATTAAAATGAGATTTTCTTATCACATTCTCTGTATTACTTCCCAAAAGCATTTCCTCAATATTAGAAACTCCATTTGAACCCATAATTATTAAACCAACATGATAATCAATTCCTACCTTACTAATCGTGTTACTTACACTTATTCCTTTTTCTGTTATAAATTCATAATCAACTCCTTTTAAATAGCTGTAAGTTTCAATTTCTTTAAATTTATTTTGGATATTTTCAAGTTCTTTATGATGTTGGTAAACATTAAGAATAATAAGTTTTCCTCCTTTTTCTTTAGTAATAAACGAGGCATATTCTAATGCATAATGAGCGTGTTCTGAAAAATCTGTAGGAATTAAAATCGTATCCATTAATTATTGTTTTTATTGAAATTTATAAATTGTCCCATAATCGTAATTTAGCTGTAAATTTGCAAAATAAATCAAAAAAATGAGTATAAAAAAATCATTAATTCTTGTGGTAAATGATGATGGAATAACGCCCCTGGTATTATTGCATTAATAGCGGTTGCAAAAGAATTTGGCGACGTGGTGGTGGTGGCTCCTAACAAACCACAAAGTGGTATGGGACATGCCATTACAATGGATTCTACCTTACACGTAACCAAAATGGATATTAATGGAACTGTTGCCTATTCCTGTAGTGGTACACCTGTTGATTGTGTGAAAATTGCTGTGAATAAATTATTACCCCATAAGCCCAATTTAATTGTTTCTGGAATTAACCATGGCTCTAATTCATCAATTAATGTCATCTATTCGGGCACTATGTCGGCAGCAGTAGAAGGTTCATTAGAAAAAATTCCTTCTATAGGATTTTCTTTACTCAATCATTCTATTGATGCTGATTTTACAGCTGCACAAAAATATGTACGTCAAATCATTAAACAAGTATTGACCAATAAATTTATATCCAATATTTGTTTAAACGTAAACATCCCTAATTTAAAAGAAGAATTAATTGCCGGAATTAAAGTTTGTAGACAGGCGAAAGGAAATTGGCAAGAAGAATACGATGAAAGAAAAGACCCCATGGGCAGAACTTATTATTGGTTAACGGGTCAGTTTGTGAGTGAAGATAATGGAAATGATACTGACGAATGGGCTTTAGCGAACAATTATGTTTCTGTAGTTCCCGTTCAATCAGATATTACTAACTATAAAATATTAAATGACATTAAAATGATGGAAAATGCCTAAATCAAACTTTTTAAAATTTGACCATATTGTTATTGGATTAATTATTGGTTTATTGCTTCCAGTCATTTCAATGCATTTTATTCTTAAATATTATTCCAATTTAGATTTACTATATTTGATTGAAAATCCAATGTTTAGTGGGATATTAAACGATTTAAAAGGATGTCTTTTTATCAATTTAGGTATGTTTTTTCTTTTTTATTGGTTTAAAAAAGACAAATCTGCAAGAGGTGTTGTTTTCGCAACCCTGTTATACGGCGTTTTGTATTTGTTTTACATGTTTGCCTTATAATATTTAATAGCTATGAAATATTACCTTATCGCAGGAGAAGCATCAGGAGATTTGCAAGCAGCTTATTTAATCAAAGAATTAGCTATCGCAGATACAACTGCACAGTTTAGGTGTTTTGGTGGCGAATTGATGGAAAAGCAAGGTGCTGTTGTTGTTAAACATTACCGTGAATTGGCGTTTATGGGTGTGGAACAAGTTCTCCTAAACATTCGAACAATATTTCAAAACATGGTATTTTGCAAGCAAGATATTTTAAATTTTAATCCTGATGTGTTGATTTTGGTGGATTACCCAGGTTTTAATTTAAAAATTGCCAGATGGGCAAAAGCCAATAACATGAAAACCTATTACTACATCTCACCAAAAATATGGGCTTGGAATCAAAAAAGAGTTTTTAAAATTAAAAAGATAATAGATCAAATGTTTGTTATCCTTCCTTTTGAAAAAGATTTTTATGCAAAATTTAATTATCCAGTTGATTTTGTTGGACATCCATTACTAGATTGTATTGCTGACAGACCTCAAATTTCTTTTGCAGATTTTTGTAAAGCACATCAACTCAATAACAAACCCATTATTGCTTTGTTGCCTGGAAGCAGAAAACAAGAAATTTCTTCTATGCTAGCGATAATGCTATCAGTCGTTGATAATTTTCCAGATTATCAGTTTGTTATTGCTGGAGCTCCATCTCAACAGTTAGATTTTTATCAGCAATTTATCAATAAAGATGTCGCCATTATTGAAAATAAAACTTACGATTTATTACAACATGCATCAGCAGCATTAGTGGTTTCTGGAACAGCAACACTAGAAACCGCTTTGTTTAAAGTGCCACAAGTTGTTTGCTATAAAACAGGTTGGTTATTTTATAAGTTAGCGAAAATGGTAGTTAAAATAAAATACATTTCATTGGTAAATTTGATTGTCGATAAAAAAATAGTTACAGAATTGATTCAGAGTGATTTAACGACAACTAATTTAATTAAAGAATTAACTAAAATTACGACTCATCCCGACCGAGAAAACCAACTTATTGAATACGAGAACTTACACCTTAAACTGGGTGGAAAAGGAGCTTCTAAAAAAGCTGCTGAATTAATAGTTGGTTATTTAACCAATTAAAAAGTGGTTGTGAATAACTGCTTCAACATCCCCTATTTTTGTGTTTACAAATCCAATATTTTTGTTAAGTGTTAAAAGGAATTACAATATTTCTAGTCCTTCTATTTTTTCTATTTCAAAATGTTTATTCAGAAATAGTAAACATTGGCATCTATCATACAGATAAAATAACTTCTTTCATTTTTTTAACAGAACAAGGCAGCTATAGTGTTTTTACTGAAAAAGGAAAACTGCTAGATATTGATAATTCGGAGGTACTGGAACTCAAATATGTTAACAACCAAATTGTTATTACTTCTTTAGATGTAGATTATGGATGTTTTAAAAAAGTAAATTTTATTGGCACTTCTGCACAAAATTCTTTTAAAATAAAAACTCCTGATAGTAAAAAAATTAATAGTTATGAAGATAATTTAATCGTTAATCTTCATGATTATTACAATTATATTCAACTCATCAATAACATCGACTTAGATAATTATGTTGCTGGAGTTGTTGAATCGGAAGTAGGAAAAAATCCACCAGCAGAATATTTTAAACTTCAAGCTATTATTTGTAGAACTTATGCTTTAAAAAACATTAATAGACACCAATCGGAAGGATTTAGCTTGTGTGATAAAGTTCATTGTCAGGCTTACAATCATCAACCAAAATCGTTGCTTATCAAAGAAGCAGCAAAAACAACGCATGGAATTGTAATAGTAGATAGCGATATTAATCTAATTATAGCCACCTTCTACTCTAATTGTGGAGGTGAAACAGCAAATGTTGAGGAAGTTTGGAGACAAAAAGTATATTATTTACGAGCAATAAAAGATACTTTTTGTTTACATGAAAATAATTCAGTTTGGACTAAAGAAATTCCAAAAATTACTTGGTTAAAATATCTAGAAAAATACAATTCTTCCAACATTTCATTAGACTATGATTGCTCAACAGAATATTTTCAACTCTACAGAGAACAATATTATATGAAAGATAATATTAAAATACCCTTTGTTGATATTCGAAATGATTTTAAGTTAAAATCGGCTCAGTTTGATATTATACCCAACGGAAACAATGTAATATTAAAAGGAAAAGGGTTTGGACATGGTGTTGGCTTGTGCCAAGAAGGGGCTATGCGAATGGCTAAAGAAGGACATTCATACATCGAGATACTCCATTTTTATTATGAAGATGTACACATGATTAACTTAGAATCATTAGATTTTTTTAAGTCTGATTTTTGATATTGATTAATTCTAAAATTTACTCATCTCCTATTACTAACATCATTTTTCCATTTGGTGAAATCTTCACCGCTTCTTCTTTTTCTATGGTCATTGCTGGTTTGCCACTAAAATCAGAAATTGTTCCTTTTAAGGTAATTTGTTTACCCAACCATTCTTCTAATGGGTCATAGGTGAAATTGATGATGTTTCGTTTTAAAATAAATACAGTAAATATGTTATTGGGGTATTTTTTATCTAAATTAAACATTAAATTACCTTTGCTGCTAGTTCGTCCACTAACAACCGTACCTATAATGTTCACATTTTTATTAGTTCCCATAAATTGTTTTGCCATCACGGTATTAAATGTTCTTGGTGGTAAACTTGGGGGGTAAACTGGGTCAACATCGTCTTTTTGTTTTTCAGGAACCCAATCCGCTATATTTTTTTGTCTTTCTAAAATTCCTTCTAAACTATCGGCTAATTGGTAAAAGAAATTAATTCCTGTAACTTCCTCCACTTCATTAATGGTAACAGCATAACTCGACAAAGGATAAGGAATTGCTGCATTAGGCATAATAAAAGCAATGGCTTTTTTATTTTTCAAATCCAACGCTACTTTATAAAAGTAGTTGGGAATACTTACTTTGTTTACCCCACGTTCAATTTTAGCTAAACTATCGTTTAGCAAAGGACCAGTAACTACATATAGCTGAGTTTCGGGGTGATCGTAAACATAACCTCGAAGTAAACCTTCTAAATCCGCCCATTTTTCACGATTAAATTTGTCTAATTGTGGCGACATGTTAGAATAGTAAAAAGATTCGGATACTGCTTTTTTGCTCCACCTAAAATCTGCCGAAGGAGCTAAATGTCCTCTATCAAAGCCAAACCAATCATAAATGTATTCATCTTTTTTATCTGGGTTTAATGATTTTAACCCATAGTCTATTTCAATAGCACTACCCGTTTTTATTAAAGAGTCTTCCCTAAAATCATTTGACCTGCTTGTTTTTCCATTAATAATGTCGGGAATAATAATGTGGGCAACCCATTTGGCTTGTTCGTGTTGCTCTGAATAAACTAAACTATAAGCTGAATGAGCAATTATTTCTTCGCCAGTTTTAAGTTCTGGCAAACCAACATCTAAAAGGTCTTCACGTATTTTTTGAAGTTTTAGTTCATCAATATTCCCTTGAATATTGGCTTTTTGATTTTCAATGGAATCAATTTGTAGTTGAAGTGTTTTTATTTTTTTTTCAGCATCTTGCGAAAAGCATAATAATGGGAAAAAACATATTCCTAGTAGTAAATTCCTCATTTACCTTTCTTTTTATCCTTATTAGCTTGTCGCTCTATCTCTTTATTCTGTCTTTCCATTTCCCTTTTTTCGTTGTATTCTCTTCTAATTTTTTCTTCTTTGGTTTCCTTTTGTTGGTCAAAAGTAGCTTCATTTTTTTCCATGTTATAGGAAATAAAAGTTGGTCCTCCACCTCCACCACCAGTAGAAACTCCAATAGGACCTATTCCAATTCCAAAACTCATACCTCCTCCACTACTTTGTTGTTCTTCAGTTTCTAACTTAATGGTTTTTTGTTCATTTAATTTTACTTCTCCTAAAATTTGACCTTTATCACCAACCACCACTACTACATCTGGTTCAGCTTTAAAATACCATCGCCCTGTAACTGTTTTCTCGTTTATTTTGGCAATTATTCCCACCCCTTCATTAAATGAGTTTTTTACTTCTCCATCTTTAACGATTAATATAACGTAGTGTGTTCTGTAACCATTATTAGGTTCTTCATTAGCTTGTGAAAAAGCCAAGGAGTTGAGCAATACGGCAACAAATAAAATTGCTAAGTTTTTCATCTTATTTTATTTATAGTAATTTATCAAAATTAAGAATAATCAGTTGAAGTTATTATTTAATAGACAAATCTCATAAATTCGCTTCGTTAATGATTAATAATTTAAATCATATTCCTTTGTTACGGCTGCTAATTCCTTTTATTGGAGGGATTATGAGTGTCATCTATTTTAAGCCTAACAATCAATATCTACTATTCGTATTTGGAATAGTATTTATACTCTATTTGATATTACTGCTAATAAAAAAATTAAATTCTAACTATCAATTAAGATGGGTGTATGGTGTGTTGATTTACTTCAATTTTGTATTTGCCGGAGCTTACTTAACTAGTTTAAAGTATAAAGATACCAAATTGGCAGAAAATTTATTAACAGAAAAAAACAATCAATTATTAATTGGAGAAGTAGCCGAACCAGTTCAAATAAAAGAAAAATCGGTAAAAACTATTCTTAGTATAAAAGGCATAAAAAGTAATAACAACTGGGTAGCAGGAGAAGGAAAGGTGATTATTTATTTACAGAAAGATAGTTTATCCGCTTTACTAAACTTAGGTGATATTATTTCTTTTGAACCGAAATTAGAGAATGTTCCGCCTCCAAAAAACCCGAATCAATTTGATTATCGGAACTACCTTTCGTTTCACTTAATCTACCAGCAAGCCTATTTACGTTCTGATAATTGGAAATTAATTCAACAACCTTCCACCTCAGGGATTTTTAAGCTAGCTGATGATTCTAGAAAGTATTTAATAACTATTCTCCAAAAAAAAGGCATTAACGGTAATGAATTAGCTGTTGCTTCTGCTTTAATTTTAGGTTATAAAGATGATATTGATGCACAGCTTAAAAGTGCCTATTCAAGTGCTGGAGCAATGCATGTATTAGCTGTTTCAGGACTTCATGTGGGCGTTATTTTTTTAATTTTTAGCCAACTTTTCAACTTTTTTGAAAGATTTAAATATGGCAAATCTATTAAAGGAATTTTGCTGATTTTTATATTATGGTTTTATGCGTTAATTACAGGGTTATCTCCATCTGTTTTGCGTGCGGCAACTATGTTTTCTTTTGTTGTAGCTGCAAAAATAACCAACAGAAATTCTAATTTCTTTAATACCTTAGCTGCTTCAGCATTAGTTTTATTAATCTATAATCCTTTATATCTCAAAGATGTTGGTTTTCAGCTTTCCTATTTAGCAGTAATTGGAATTGTAATCATCCATCCTTGGATAGTGAAGTGGTTAACTTTTAAGTGGTGGTTACCTCAACAAATATGGGAGATAACTGCAGTTTCAATGGCTGCTCAAATTGCCACTTTCCCATTGGGATTATTATACTTCCATCAATTCCCCAACTATTTTATGTTGGCTAATTTGGTAGTAATTCCAGCTGCTGTACTTATTTTATACTTAGGTTTATCTACATTAATTTTTTCATTTATACCTGTTTTAGGAGATTATTTAGCTATTGCGTTAAAATATGTTGTTCAATTTTTAAATCATTCAGTTAGTTATATTGATAAATTACCCTTTGCTTTAACTAAAAATATTCGATTTGATGCGATTGATGCATGTTTAATTTACTTAGTTATTGCTTCATTAATTTTGTTAATTGCAACTCGTAAATTTAGGTTTGTAGTATTGGGAAGTTCCTTTCTTATCTTATTTCTCATTTCCTCTGTTTGGTTAAGATACACTACATTAGAACAAAAAAAGTTAATTGTTTATACTATTCCTCAAAATTCAGCTATTAATTTTATTGATGGTAAAGACAATATTTTAGTTTCAGATATTAAAGTAACTGAAAACAAAAGTAAACTGTTATTTAATGTACAAAACAATTGGATAGATAAAGGAGTTGAACAAGAAAAAGTGGTTCCATTAGACCATCTTATTAAAAAAAATCAATTGTCCAACATCTATCGAATTGATAATAAAAATTTATTTACTAAACGCAATTATTTTCAATTCTACAGTTACAAAATAGCTATTATTGACAATCAATTTAAAGTTGAGAACAATAGCGAAAAACTAAAAATTGATTTATTGATTCTAACAAAGAATACTAAACTATCTATTAAAAAATTATGCACTATTTTTAATGTAAAAGAAATTGTGATAGATGCTTCTAACTCTGTTTATAATTCAGAAAGATTGGAACAAGAAGCTAAGGATTTAAAAATAAAATGCTGGTCGGTACTAAAAGATGGTGCTTACCAGAAAAATATTTTATCCAATAACTTTTGATAAATAATAACCATCTTGGCTAGTGATTTACATCATATATTTAATGTAATTTTGTTAACTATTATTTAACAACTAATGTATATAAGATTTAAACTTTTTCTTAAACGATTATTTTATAAAAAGCCAATAATATGGCCTATTCTAGAAACCTTACAAGGTTTAAAGTTTGCTTTAAATTATTTTTACTATTATAAGTTACTCAAAGGGGAAAAGGGATTGAGCGTTCGGGAAGTTAATATTGAGTTTGCCAGTCAATGTAACTTAAGATGTCATTTTTGTTCTTTAGACCATACTAAAGCAAAGGATTTAATTTCAGAAGAGATATTAGAAAAATTTTTGAAAGGATTTATCTCCGATAAAAGATATGGTGGTATTAAAAGAATTAATCTTTATAATGGTGGAGAAGTTTTACTTCATCCCAAAAGGTTAGAAATGTTGGCTCTTATTAAAAAATATAAAGATTTAGCGAAAGAGAAAAAAATGCTATTTCCTGAAATTCACCTCTTAACCAATGGAATGTTGCTGAGAGAAAAATTATCGGAAGATATTATTGCTTTAGATGTTGTAGATTTGCTTGGAGTTAGTTTTGATGGTGGCACTCCTGAAGCTTTTGAAGAAATGAGAGCCAATTCTAATTGGAATATATTTTATAAAAACATTAAGGCATTTGATAAGATAAGAAAAGAGAAAAAAAGCAAAGTTAAAATGTCGGCAATTTCTTGTATTACCAGCGACAAACCAATTCATACCAACTGGATGCATCCTCAATTTCAAGAATTATATACCCTATTGGATTGGTACGAATTAAGAAGGTTGCACAATTGGGGAGGAGACATTGAAAATCTTGAAGTACCCAATAAAAAATACAAAATTGGTTGTACGTTATTAATGGAACAGATGGTGTTGTTACCAAATGGTGATGTTACCATTTGTTGTATCGACCTTAACTCAAAACAGGTTATTGGTAATATTATGGAAACAGACTTTATCGATATTTACAAATGTGAAGAACGACAAAAGTTTTTAAAATTACTTTTGGAAGGAAAAAAAGAACAAATTCCTTTGTGTAAAAACTGTGAAACTTTTTAGGTATTAGTTTCTTAAATTTTCTAACTCCTTACTTTTTAGTATAGTTATTTTACTTCCTTTAATTTCAATCAGTCTTTCATCTTTAAAATCTGATAATGTTCTAATTACTGTTTCTGTGGAGGTGCCTACTAAACTTGCTAGTTCGTTTCTAGTAATAGATATCATAAAATTATCTTTGCTTTCTCCTCTATATTTTTTTTCTAATTCTATTAATGAGTCAGCCACTCTTTTTCTAACCGAATTATAAGCAAGATTTAGTAATCTTTCTTCATTTTCGATAATGTTATGAGCTAGCATTTTAACAAATCGATTTGAAACATCTCTATTATTGAATAGTAAATCTGTAAATTCTTCTTTCTGGATTTTTAAAATCTCTATATCATCCATAGATTCAGCAGACTCCATATAGGTTTCTCCTTCTAAAATGGATAAATAACCAATAAAATCGCCAGGACCACTTAAAGCTACGCTGTATTCTTTAGCATCATCATTTACTTTATAGGTTCTAACTCTACCAGAATTAATAAAATAAATAGCATTAGCAAAATCACCTTCGTAAAAAATAACCTCTTTCTTTTTAAAATGACGAATTCTTTTATTTTCAGAAAGTTTATCTAATGCTCCAAGTCCCTGAGCATCATTTATAAAGTTTGTTATCCCAGCAGAATTTTGGTCATAACCTTTCTTTAATAATTCACTACGTTCTAACCTACTTTTTATGGCGTTAAGGAGGTCTAATTCTTCAAAAGGTTTTGTAATATAATCATCTGCCCCAAGGTTCATCCCTTTTCTAAATTCACTCTTTTCGGCTTTAGCTGTTAAAAAAACAAAAGGAATGGCACAGGTTTTAGAGTCGTTTCCTAAAACAGATAACACTTCATAGCCATCCATTTCTGGCATCATGATATCGCATATAATTAAATCAGGAATATGTTCTTGTGCTAATAAAACTCCTTCTTTTCCATTGGAAGCAGTAATGACATTATACTTCGCAAATTCAATTATTTCAGCAGTATTTTCTCTCATCTCGAGGTTATCCTCTAAGAGTAAAATTGTTTTTTTCATGTTAATATATTTGGAATTATTATAGAAAATGTTGTTCCTATATGTTCTTTACTTTTAAAAGAAATTGTTCCATTCACTAAAGAAAGGTATTTCTTAACTATATTTAAGCCAAGTCCTGTTCCTTCAATATTAATTACATTTCTTGCCCTAAAAAATCTACCAAAAAGTTGTACTTGTTCTTCTTTCGGAATACCAATTCCAAAATCAATAATATCAATTTTTATTCCTTTATTCAACTCGTAAAGGTTTAAACTAATTTCTTTACCTTCTGAAGAATATTTACTGGCATTAGACAATAAATTTAAGATGATATTTTTGATAACATTCCTATCAGAAAAAGCAATTAATCCGTCAATAACTTTCGTATGGTAAGTGATTGTTTGATTTTTTTTAAGGTAAGTGCCCATTTCTTCAACAACTTCTTTCATTAACTCTGAAATAAAGAACTTAGATTCAGTAATTTCGATTTTACCATCTTCTAATTTATCAATGGATAAGAAATCGTTTAAAATGGAGGTTAAATTTCTTACCGAAGATTTTATTCTTTCTAGATGTTTTAATCGATTTTGGTGTTGCTCGGTTGTGTCGTATTTTTCAGCTAATGTTGCAGAAGAGAGTATGGTGCTTAAAGGTGTTCTAAACTCATGAGATGCCATGGAAACAAATCTTGTTTTCAATTCGTTGAGTTGCCGCTCTTTTTCTAAATTTTTCATTATTTCTTGCTCATTTAATTTAGAATCGGTAATATTTTTCTCAATCACCAATATTTGCTCAATATTACCATCAGAAGATTTTAATGGAACTGCATTTACTACATAAAAACTATCTCCATCTTCATACTCAAACGAAGTGCTTTCTCCTTTAAATACATTAAGAAATTTATTTTTTACAAGATCTGCCAACAAACCTTTGTACCTTATTACATAACTATTTCCGATTAAACTTTGGCTAGTTAACCCTAATTTATCCAATTCTTGACCTTCTGCAAAAACATAATTTAAATCTTTATTAAAAACATTTATTATTCCTCTTGGAAAATTACTTGAAATTAAATAATAAAGTTTTTGACTTTTTTCTAATTCAATGGTTCTTAGTCTTACCTTATGTTCTAACTCAATATTAAGCTCTTTTAATTTACCTTGTGATAATACCCTTTCAGTAATATCGGTAATAATAGCAACGACTTTTAAATCTTTTCCAACGTAGCAATGGTTTAAACCAATTTCAACCGAAAACTGAGAGTTATCTTTTCGTTGAGCTAATAAATTTATATCTGCTCCCATCCTTCTATGTGTGGGATTTTTAGCATAATTGTTTCGATGAGATTCATGATTTGGTCGAATTGAATTGGGAACTAAAACCTCTATTCGCTCTCCAATTAATTCTTCTTCGCAATACCCAAACATTTTTAATAGTCTTGGGTTAACTAATTCAATCACACCTTTTTCACTGGTAACTACCATGCCTTCTCCTGCATTATCAAAAAGAAGCTTATATATTTCGCTTTGTGTCTTCATCAACTAGGCACAAATTTAATATAATTCTGTTCACCAATAACATTTTAATATGTTTAACAATATATTAAAGTATGATAAAATACATGATATTTTTAAAAAAAGAGTTGAATATGGAAAAACCAGCTTTAATAATTTAAAGTAGAAATCTCTATTAATTTAGGTTCATTTAAAATTTCTAACTGTTTATTTTTTATTTTTATTAAACCCCTGTCGCTAAAGGTTTTTAAGGTTCTTACTACCGATTCGTAAGTTGTGTTAGATAAACTTGCAAAATCTTTTCTAGAGAGTGTATAAGCCAATGTTTTTTTATCATTATCAAAACCAAATGCAGCTAAATTATCTAAGATAGCAGCAGCTACTCTTTGATGCAAGTTTTTTGCTCCATTTAATTTAATATGTTGCTCAGTATTTTTTAATTCTTCCGCAAAGAACATCATAAAATAGAAGCAAAAAAGATTGTTAGCTTTTAAAATACTTAAAAATAGTTTTAGAGGTATATTCACTATTTCACATTCGGTAAGTGTAGTTGCAGATACAGAATATTTAAAATCTCCTCCAAAAGCTCTGTGCCCTAAAATTTGTTTACTAGCAGCTAATCTTAAAATTTGTTCTTTATCTCCTTCAATAGTGGAATGAACTTTAGCTTTACCTTTTTCTAATATTTTAATTCGTTTAGCTATTTCACCTTCTTTAAAAATCAAAACACCCTTAGGATATGTTATTCTTTCTTCATTTTCTTTTATCAGAAATTTCCATTCTTCTGTACAATAATTATCAATCAGTGTTCTAATGCTGTACTCTGCTGAATAATGTTTCTTCATCTTTTGTTTTTTAAAATGACTGCCAAATTAAAAATAGTATAACAGTATAAAAATGAGTAATATCATATAGTGATTTTCTATTAAGAAGAATTAAACTGTAATAGTTTGATTGCTCATAATGTACTTTTCCTTCTAGTTTTTTTCCTGAAATCAGAAAAGAAAAGTTTTGCTTGTATCATATCTTTACTTCTATAACACAAACATTCCTTCGACAAGTTCAGGATAAACCGACTCGTTTGCGTTATATTCTCACTCCTATAACACAAACATCGTCCACTTGTTCTAAGCTTCCTTTCCAATTTTCAAAATGTTCTTCTAAAATCACTTTTTGTTCGTCCATGGTTTTATCTTGTAAGGAAATTAGTAATTCTTTGAAAGGTTTATACATCATTTTCTTTCCTTTTTCTCCACCAAATTGATCGGCAAAACCATCTGAAAAAATATAAATGGAATCTCCTTTTTGTAGTTCAAAAGTATGCGTGGTGTAGGGTTCTGGATTATCAAATTTACCAATAGGTTGTTTGTTGGCTATGATTTCAAAAAGTTCAAAATTCCCATAATTGTGATTGTAAGGGACACAGCAAGAAGTTTTAGCAGATTCCGTCACTTGTTCCCCATTCGGAATGACGATTGAACGAATAATCCATAAAGGATTATTTGCCCCTGCGTACTTCAACTCACAACCCTCCTCCAGTTTGAATTCAAGACTACAAATGGCAATGTCCATCCCATCTTTTAGATATAACTAATTAGCATATTTTTTAAAAAAGATGAATAATAAATATGCCACAATATATTTTTTAAATGAAAATCATTACTCAATTTCATTGTTTGGATTAAAAGGAATATCATCATCAGGGTCATAATCGTCATAGTTCACACCAGATGGGTTAAACAATCCCCATCTATCTATGATGTAATCCAACTCATTAAAGGTTTTTACCCATTCGGCAAATTCAATTCTAAATAATTCTATTTCATCACGTAATAATTGTAGGTAATCAACTGAAAGTTTCATTTCTGTCAATTTCAAGCCTGTACAATCGACTAGTATTTCGCGAGCTGCTCTTCTAATTATTGTTGCATTTTCCATTCGTAAATCGTACAAATCTACTCCTGATGCTCCTGCTATTTTTACAGGAATAATGTGTGCATTGCTAACAATATAATCTAAGTGTAATTTTGCCAATTCTAACTCTGTGCATTCAGGATAATTTTGAATTTCTTCATCAAGAACAAAACTAATTTTATCTACCAAATAGACTATCTCAATAGCTTTTTGGTAAACTGACAGTTCACGAAAATCTTTTCTATCTTCTGGTTCATCTTCAAGCATCTTCACTTTCCGATACAAAATATAACTACCCTTTGTTTATATAGGTTTATATGATTGGAGGTACAAATAGGGTACATTTAAGGTGATTTTTTTGATTATAACTTATAAAATTCACCTAAATTTTCGTCAATGTACCTTCTTGTATCATATTGAGATTTATCTTTCACACTTAATCTCCTCCATCTTGATTCTATTTTATTTAGAACTTCTATAAAATAGTTTTTAGTCCATAAAAACTTTTGATATTGTTCTTGTCCACTATAAAGGTTATTTGCTAATCTTCTTTTAGTATATCCTAAAGTCCTATTAACAATATCTTCATATAATACTTTGTAACCATAAGAAACAAAAATTGCATCATCTTCATTTATAGAAGGAAAACTATGTATTAATTCTAAATGCGATAAATTAGTGCTAGTTAATAAAGGGTTAAACATTTCATAAAACGATTGCTTATCATAAGCAAATCTTTTTATTAAAGAGGGGTCAATAATAACTCTCGGATAAATAGCCTCAGACTCTAATAAATAGGCTTTAACCAATCCTTTACCAACTACTAAATTGTCTTCTTTATCAAAAAACACTTCTCCATAACAAATTGAACCTCTTAACCAAATATCACTTTTGAATAATTGATGTTGTAGAGTTTGCACAGCTTCTAATAAACGAGTAAATGAAATAACACTATCATTTGCAATCAAAACTATCGAATCGCTTATCAATAGATACTCAATTTCTGGGCTTACATCTTCAATATGTTTGAAGACTTTTTTAACATTAAAAAAGTAATCATTTAAAGCACTGTATTTTTTACCCTCTATTATATTCTTAAAACCAAGAACATCTATATATGCTATAAATCTACTTTTAGATTCCTTTTTTAAATCAATTTTTTCTATCATATTAATAAACTATTACCCCATACCCTCAATAAAAGTATGAACAAAATCAATTATTTTGGCTGTAATTCTTTTTGATGCTGAGGCACGTTCTTTTAGGCTTGGTCTTTCATTCATTAATGCAATAACTTCATCTCTTTGGGGTTGTTTTTGTGTAAACAAGTAATTGCTAACTATGGAAATAAGATTTTCATAATTCAAATTCTCATCAATACTTATTTTCTTAATTGCCTTTTTCTTTTCACTTGTCCAAAAAGTATCAAAAGCATCTTCGATGTTATCTGAATTTCCTACTAATGGTAAATTTTCTTCAATAAACCGTTCAATCAATTCCTTCTTACTTCTCAATTGAGTATCTGATGCCATCATATCAGAAATAGTTTTGCGTTGTTGCTCTTGGTCTTTCTTCTTAGAACCGTATAATTTAGCTAATAAACCTAAAATGTAAGCTACATTAATATCATCCTTTCTTATTAACTCAATCTCAAAATCAATGTCATTAAGAATAGATACTTTTTCTTTTTGGTGGTCATGCTTTACACTTTCGTATAAGTCGAGGTATTTACTTTTATACTTCTCAAAGGTTTGCTCATCCATTAGCAAATCTTCAATATTAAATTCGGTAAAGGTTGTTAATACATTTTTTACTCTTAATAATTCTCTAAATGCTTTTATAAATTCCAGTTCTTCATCTTCAGAAACTAACTCATTAACACTATCAAAGGTTGGTGTAATTTCTAATACTTTGGCTACTGCTTTATTATAGCTTTCAACATAATCTTCATAAGGCTTTATGATAATTTCTTCAATGGCTTCTTTGTTAGAAAATAAGGTTATGGCTTCATCGGTAGCTTCTTTTAGGTTTCTAAAACAAACCACATTTCCCTGAGATTTTAAATCATCTAAAATTCTGTTTGTTCTTGAATATGCTTGTATTAATCCATGAAACCTTAAATTTTTATCTATATAAATGGTATTTAATGGTTTACTATCGAAACCAGTTAAGAACATATTTACCACTATCAAAACATCTACTTGTTTATTCCTTACACGCTTCCCAATATCTTTGTAATAAGAGTAAAATTCATTGGTGGAGTAGTTCGTATTAAACATACGGTTATAATCAACAATATAATCATCGAGTTTTTCTCTTGTATGCTTGGTGTCGTATTCAACTTTAGGCTCAGCAACAAAATCTTCAAAATCTTCATCAGGAATAAAACCAACCGCATCTTCATCTAATTGGTTGGCTTGGTATGAGAAAATTGTTGCAATTTTTAAATCATGTAGACCTTCTTCTTTTTTAGCTTTAAAGAGGTCGTAATATTTTATTAGGGTTTTTACACTTGAAACACAAAATATAGCTGTAAACTTCTTGTTATGGGTTTTACGGCTATGATTGGCAATAATGTAATCAGTAATATTATTTAAGCGTTCAGGGGCTTCCATTACCTCAGCCGTATCAATATCATCTACCTTTATATCAATAACCTCATCTTTGCTTTTAAATGTACTGATGTACTCAATAGAAAACTTTAATACATTTTTATCTCGAATGGCATCGGTTATTACGTATTGATGTAAACGCTCTTCAAATAAATCTTGAGTGGTTCTTTTACCAAATTCGTTTTTAGAAGAATTATCGGCAAAAATGGGTGTTCCAGTAAAACCAAACAATTGAGCTGAGGTAAAATAATCTTTTATTCTGTTGTGGGTTTCTCCAAACTGACTGCGGTGGCACTCATCAAAAATAAACACTATGCGTTTATCCTTTAGTTTATCCATTTTGGATAAATACTTCTCTTTTAAGAT
>Ga0210044_10001516_pt1 | contig 35323 bp, 34 predicted proteins | sample CryGey13umfilter_2_FD_183959 | JGI IMG/M metagenome (GOLD analysis project Ga0210044, IMG submission 183959) | Groundwater microbial communities from aquifer in Utah, USA - Crystal Geyser 4/9/14 3 um filter (SPAdes) (version 2) | ecosystem: Environmental > Aquatic > Deep subsurface >...
ATTTAATTTTCCGGCGGTTATCAAACAGGGCAAAGTGAGGGTCAGCCTCAAACCAAAAATTGCCTTTCATATCATCTTCGGCCAAGCCGTAATGGGTAAAAATTAACGCGGGTTTATCGGTTTGCTTTAAGTCAGTTTTTAACCACTCAATTTGTTCCGGCGGCACAATGGCGAGAATATCCTCTTTAATGTGAGTGTGATCGCCGATGATTTGAAAACTTAAAACCACAAAATGATATTGGCCATGATCAAAAGAGTAATACATTTTTTCATAGCCTAAGAGCCGGGCAATTTCTGCTTCCGTCAGGGTGCGGACGTCATGGTTGCCGATTGAGTGGTAGATTGGTGCGGCGATCGGGGCGACCAGGGAGAGGAATTGGTTAAATGACCGGATATCAACTTGGCGGTCGTTAACGTCCTCAATCGAATCGCCTAAGTTGATGACTAATTCCGGTTTTTCCGCTTGATTGAGAGTGGTAATGACGGATGCAAGGATTGTTTCCGACTGGTTGACCAGTTTGCGGTGTATCCCTTTTTCAAAGCCGCTTTCGCTCGGGCCGATGTGGGCGTCGTTAATTATGGCAAAGTGCATCTTGACAATATAATACCTTTTATTGAACGAAAGAGTAAAATAAACCTATGTGGCAGGGAGTAATAATTGAAGAAAGTCTTAAAGATAAAAGTCTTTTGTCTTTGGTTGAAATAATAAAATCAACGAAGTCAACTTTGGAAAGTGAATCTGATAAAGGCATTTTTCACTTTCATAGTTATCAACTTCCTGATGAAAAATTTGCCGAATTTACCCAAGCAGCTAAAAAAACAACTAAACCGGGATTTTATCTTCATCTCGTGCAAGCAGATACCCTTGTTGTGGTTTTATCCGGCCAAATTTTTACCGCCTATCGAGGCAATATGACCCAATTTAAAGCGATTAGGGATTATGCAATCAAAATGGGTATTCACTCGGACCAGTTGCCCTTAGAACATTTATTGGATCATCCGTTAGATTAGAATTCAAATTACCTTCTTCAAAAATTGGCCGGTGTAGGAGTTTTTGACTTGACTGACTTGCAACGGTGTTCCTTTGGCCACAATTCGGCCACCCCTGTCTCCGCCTTCCGGCCCCAAATCAACAATCCAGTCGCAATTCTTGATTACGTCTAAGTTATGCTCAATTACCAAAATCGTGTTGCCGTTATCAACCAGACGGTTTAGAAGTTTTAATAATTTGGCCACATCAGCAAAGTGGAGGCCGGAAGTGGGCTCATCCAAAATATAAAACTCGCCTTGATTTTGCAGTCGACTGGACAATTTTAATCTTTGTGATTCTCCGCCGGATAAAGTGTCTAAGGTTTGGCCCATTTCCATATAATCCAAACCAACCTCCTGAAGTAAATTTGTAGCTTTAGAAATTTCCGGATTATCAAAGAACTGGCCGACTTCGGCGGCGGTCATTGCCAAAACCTCGACAATATTTTTGCCGCGATATTGGTAACGCAGGACTTTATTTTTATAGCGGGTGCCGCCGCAGTTTTCGCACTTAATTTTAACGTCGCCTAAAAAGTTCATATCCATTTCGATAAAGCCGACGCCTTTACAGAGAACGCAGCCGCCGTGAGAGTTATAACTAAAAAAACTCGGGTGCATTCGGTGTTTTTGGGCAAACAACTGTCTGATTTTGTCAAAAACGCCGACGTAGGTAGCCAAACAGCCGCGTTTGTTGGCGCCGACCGGGCTTTGATCAATTAAGACAATTTTGCCCTCGTGCTGGCTGATAATTTCTTCAATTAAAGAGCTTTTGCCCGAACCGGAAACGCCGGTCAAACCGACCATGACTCCGGTGGGGATAGCCAAATTTAGGTTCTTTAAATTGTGACGCTGGGCCTTAATGACTTTAATTGAACCAATAGGTTGGCGGTAAACTTTTTTGGCTTCAATCGTGAGTGCGCCGGACAGATACTTGCCGGTCAGCGACTGCGGCTCTTTTAATAAATCTTTGAGATTACCGGTAGCTATCACCTGGCCGCCGTTCTTGCCGCCGCCCGGGCCAAGTTCAATTAAATAGTCAGCGTTTCTGATGACCGTTTCGTCGTGCTCAACAACGATGACGGTGTTGCTGCTATTCCTCAATCGGTTTAAGTTTTCGACGATATTAATGATGTCTTTGGGGTGCAATCCGGCGGTAGGTTCGTCCAAAACATAAACCGTTTCGATCAAGCTACAGCCTAATTGCCGGGCCATTTTCACCCGTTGGGCTTCGCCGCCGGATAAAGTATCGGCCGATCTATTTAAGGATAAATACCCAACTCCGATATTAATTAAACCTTGGAGTTGATCAATTAATCTAGGTTTAATCACCTCGGCATTTTTGTGATCAAGACTTTTTACAAAAGCCAAACACTCTTCAAGCGGAAGATTGCCAACTTCGCCTATATTTTTTCCATTTAACCTAACTTCCAAGGATTTACTATTGAGACGGCCGCCATGGCATTCCGGACAATCGACTAAATCAAAATACTTCATATCATTTTCTGATAGGCTGCGATGGGCATTGTTGTTACGGTGGATTATTCGGTGAACCACTCCTTGAAAGGTCCAACGATCTATAAATTTGCCGCTAACAGATTGCAGCATTTCCGGCGGGGCATAGAGGATTCGGTCCAGTTCCCCGGCTCTATAATCAGTCAACTTTTTATCCATGTCAAAATATCCGGAAGCTTTAACAATACTCCATTGCCGGCCGCCTACATACCAATCACTGGGTACCAACGCTCCTTCATTGAGACTTTTACTTTTATCAATAACTTTATCGACACTAACTTCGACTGCCCGGCCCAAACCTTTGCATTTTTTACAGGCGCCGTAGGGATGGTTGAATGAATAATATGAGGAATCCATCGATGGCCGTCCGACCCGGGAGTAAAGCAGGCGCAGATAGGTGTAAGCTTCGGTTAAGGTGCCGACAGTCGAGCGGGGGTTGCCGCGGATGCGATCTTGACTGATGATTATTGAAGCCGAGATCCCTTGGATTTCGTCCGCCTCCGGTCGGTTGCTTTTACTCAAGTAACGCCGGGCATAGGCAGGTAAAGACTCAAAATACTGCCGCTGGCCTTCACGGGCAATAATGTCAAAGGCAATCGTGGATTTGCCCGAACCGGAAACACCCACCAGACACACCACCCGGTTTCTGGGTATAACCAAGTCAATGTTCTTGAGGTTATTCTCTTTGGCGCCCTTAATGACAATTTGGTTCATGATGTGCTATAATAAAGTATTACGTAACGTTATAGTCAATAGTCTATGTCAAACTTAATTTCTGCCGGAGAATTGGCTAAATTGGCCTCGACCACCAAGCGAACAATTCTGTTTTACGACGAAAAAGGGGTATTAAAACCTCGCCTGGTAAACGAGAAAAAGTATCGTCTCTACGAACAGAGTCAGGTTTTGGACTACCAGATGATTTTGTTGCTTTCTACCTTAGGAGTTTCTTTAGATCAGATTAAAACCTATCTTAAAAACCGGGGTAAGCTGGCGCAACTTTTTTCTGCCAAAAAAGCGTTGATACAAAAACAAATTAACCTGCTTCAGTTTAATTTAAATAATATGGAAAAGTTTTTGGCTAACCTAAAAATCAATCAGACTTTAGTCAATCCTAAAGTAAAAATGCTCAAGCCGTTCGGCGTTTATTACATAGATAGAATTGGGGCTTACAGCCAAATCGACCATTTTTGCCGGGAGTTGCTGGCGATGTTTACTAACGGTCAGGAATTGACTACCATGGCAATTTTTGAAGAGCAGGGTTACCGGCCGAAAAAGAGCCGGATCAAGATCGGGGTGCTGGCACAGCCGGGCATTAAGGTTAAACCGGAGCATAAAGATGCGGTTCAATATTTAAAGTTTAATCCCGGCAAAGTGATTACTTACACCCACAACGGCCCGGGAAATTTGCTGTCTCTTTTTTGGAAAGAACTGGAAAAATATTGCCGGTTTAATAAAATTAAAGTGAGAAAAGATGTGCCTGATTTTGAAATCTACCGCAGGATTAATAACGATATCACCAAACAATTTTTCGAAATCTACTTGCCGATAAGATAATAATCTGACTCTGTTATTTTTGGAAATTCTTTATCTACGGTGTGCGACCGCATTGGTTAGATACAGATTTGCTATAATATCTTCAATGTTAGTTCACTAATACCAGTCAAGACAGTCGCCCATTATTGTGGGCGGTTTTTGCTGTTTTGACTTTTGGTTGAGGTGAACTTTTTTTATGGTAATTTTTAAGGAGAAACATGTCTATTAATTCAAAGCTAGAATTAATTAAAATCATTTTAGAGATGATTCGAGCGCCTTCCTATTATTTGGACGAGGTGAGACGGTTTATTTACCAAAAAGGCGTTTTGGATTTTGGGAAGATGACCAGCTTACCCAAAAGCGTCCGTCAGACCCTAAAGACCCGGGCCGGTCCAGTTTTAAGCCTGACGAAGATCGGTGAAACCAAAAGCGATCAGGCCCAAAAGATTTTATTTGTCACCCGTGACGGTCAGCGTTTAGAAACCGTCAGGATGCTATTTAAAAGCAAAAGCGGTGACCATGAATCGCTGTGCATTTCTTCCCAGTCCGGCTGCGCCCTGGGCTGTAAGTTTTGCGCCACCGGCGCGATCGGTTTTAAGAAAAACTTAACCAGTGAAGAAATCAGCGACCAGGTGCTTTATTTTAAGGCCAAAAACTTGCCAGTTAAAAGCATTGCTTTTATGGGCATGGGTGAGCCGCTGGCGAATGAGGATAACGTCTTTGCCGCCCTAAAAATTATCACCGACCCCGATTATTTAGGTTTTAGCTCGAGGCGGATCAGTTTATCCACTGTGGGAATTATTCCGGGAATCCGGCGTTTAATGCGCGCCTTTCCCCAGGTTAATTTAGCCTTTTCGCTCCACAGCCCGTTTCCCAAACAGCGGTTGGAGTTGATGCCGATTACCAAGGTTTATCCGATTGATCAGGTGATGCAGACATTGGATGAACATATTCGTTTGACTAATAAACGGATGTTTTTGGCCTACGTCTTGTTGGCTGGTGTCAATGATTCAGCCAGTCATGCGCAAGAGTTGGTGAAGCTAATTAAATCAAGAGGCAAATATGCTTATTTATATCATGTTAATCTAATCAGATTTAACCCGGGATCGACTGTGATTAAGTTTGCTAAACCAACCAGGGACAAGATTGATGCCTTTAGGCAGATTTTAAGGCGAAATGATATTAGCCACACTTTGCGTCAGTCATTCGGCATTAAAATCGCCGCCGCCTGCGGCCAGCTGGCGGGAGAGCAGCCAAAGTAAAATGAGAAAAAGCATTTTATATAACCAAAACTTTTTTAAAGACCAGCGTTTGGTCGAGTTGATCGTGCGGCGGTTGAACATTGGCCCTAATGATTTTGTTTACGAGATTGGTCCGGGCCGGGGGATTATTACCGCTTGGTTTTACAGGGTTTTAATAACTGGCGGCGTTTAAGCCGGGAGCTGAAATTTCCCCTTCATGTCCGGCCGGGCGATTTGACGTTCCCCCAATGGCTGGGGATTTTTAAATTCCACTTGACACACAAATAATTGTATATTAGGATAATATACAAATGAAATTTAAGGACTTGGCCGGGTTTGACTGGAATAAGGCCAATAAGCAGAAAAATCTGGTCAAGCATAAAGTTTATTATTATTATAAAGAATGCGAGGAGGTCTTTTTTAATAAGCCGCTAATCTTTTTTCAAGACGAAAAACATTCATTAAAAGAAAAAAGATACGGTGTTTTCGGCCAAACCAATAATAAAAGACTATTAACAATTATTTTTACAATCAGAAATAATAAAGTTAGGGCGATTTCTGCCAGAGATCAAAATAAAAAAGAAAGGAAACAATATGAGCAAAATTAAAAATATTAAACCAATACCTAAGTTTAAAAACGAGGATGAGGAGCGAAATTTTTGGGCGACTCACAGCGCCACGGACTATTTTGATATGTCTAAGGCGATTAAAAATCCGGTTTTCCCAAATTTGAAACCAACAACCGAGTCCATTTCTTTGCGCTTGCCGCAATATTTGCTGGCCAGGATTAAGCAGTTAGCCAATGCTAAAGACGTGCCCTACCAGTCATTAATGAAAGTGTTTTTGTCAGATCGGGTGGATCGGGAGTTGGCCACTAACTAAACTATGACCCATTATCTAGTTTTCGGCGATTCGGTTACCCAGGGGTTTAATGATTTGACTGGCGGCTGGGTGCAGCGCTTGCGGGAGTCATTAACGTTGGACGATTATGTTTATAATCTAAGGTTGACCCGATTCCCTGGGAGCCGAATTTATCGTACCGGAGTGAATTGGTGCGGCAGTACAACCAGGCTATGAAAGCCGTGGCTGAAGCGGAAAAACTCAAATTCGTGGATTTATTTAATTTATTGCCGCCGGAATATATCAGGACCTTGGCGGACGGGGTCCACCCGGACGCGGCCGGCCACGCCATGATTTTCAACTTGGTCAAAGATGTGCTAAAATAAAGGGTTGGAGATTAATAATGAATTAGGAGAGGTGGAGAGATCCGCCTTTTTTATTAAAAAAGAATATGCCGGTTGATTTAACTAAAATGGCGCGGACGGAATTTACCGCCGCGCTCAACCAGATCTGTTCCGAACGGAGAATTACTCCGGAATCGGTGATTGCCTCAATTGAAGAGGCGTTGGTGGCTGCCTACCGTAAAGATTTTGGTGACGATGAAACCCTGGATTTTTTTGCCGAACTCGATCCGGTGGTGGGTTCAGCCAAGATTTTCAAAGCCCCCAAAGATAAACCGGAAGCCAAGAAAGACATCACTCCGCCGGGTTTCGGCCGGATTGCCGCCCAGACGGCCAAACAGGTAATTTTGCAAAAAATCCGCGAGGCGGAAAAAGACGCCATTATCGGTGAATACCAGGATAAAATCGGTTCGTTAGTTAACGGGATGGTGCTGCGGTTTGACGGCCAATTTATTATCTGTGACATCGGCCGCGGCCACGCCCTGATGCCGCCGGAAGAGCAGGGTAAAGACGAGCGTTATCACTTGAACCAGCGTTTAACCTTATACATTAAAGACATTCAGGAGACGATTAAAGGTAAGCAGATTATAATTTCCCGGGCCGATCCGGCTTTGGTTAAGGCTTTATTTAAGCGTGAAGTGCCCGAAGTCAATTCCGGCGCCGTGGAAATTAAAGTCATCGCCCGCGAGGCGGGCAGTCGGTCGAAAGTGGTCGTTGCCTCAACCCAATCAGGTGTCGATCCGGTCGGCAGTTGCGTCGGCCAAAAAGGGGTTCGGGTCCAGTCGGTCATCAATGAATTAGGCGGCGAGAAAATTGACATTATTGAATACTCGACAGACCCGGTGAAATTTATCAGCGCCGCCCTGCAGCCGGCGGATAACTTGGAAATTAAAATCAACGAAAAAACCCGGACGGCCGAAATTACCGTGCCGGAAGACCAGTTGTCACTAGCGATCGGCCGTGAGGGGCAGAACGCCCGGCTGGCGGCGAAACTAACTGGTTATAAAATTAAGTTAAAGAGCCCGAAAGGCACCAAACACACGGCTAAAAAAGACGACTTGGAACATGAAATTGACAAACTGGAACTGTCCAGCCGTACCCGAAACAGCTTGGTAGAAGTGGGCATTACTACAGTAGCCGATTTAAAGAAAAGAACCGCTGCAGAATTGACAGAGATTCGGGGTTTGGGACCGAAAGCTTTAGAAGAAATTACCGCGAAACTAGGATGAGATATGATGCTCCGACCGCCAATCATTACGGTCATGGGTCATATCGATCATGGCAAGACGACGCTTTTGGATGCTTTAAGACAAACTAGTGTTGCGGCCAAAGAAAGCGGCGGAATTACCCAGCACATCGGCGCCTACCAGGTTGACCACCAAGGCAAAAAACTGACCTTTATTGACACTCCCGGCCACGCGGCTTTTTCCAAGATGCGCTCGCGCGGGGCGGCGGTGACCGATTTGGTGATTTTGGTCGTGGATGCGGTTGAGAGCGTTAAACCCCAGACTAAAGAGTGTTTAGAACACATTAAGGCCGCCGGGGTGCCGTTTTTGGTGGCGATCAATAAAATGGATTTGCCCAATGCCGTGCCGGAAATTGTCAAAAAAGACTTGGCCGATAGCGGCGTGATGGTGGAAGGCTACGGCGGTGATATTGTTTGCGTGCCGATCTCCGCTAAAACCAAAAAGGGTTTACCCGAACTGCTGGAAATGGTACTGCTGATGGCGGAAATGCAGAAGCTAACCGGCGATCCGCAGGCCCCTTTAAATGCCGTGGTGATTGAATCGACTTTGGACCCGAAACGGGGTTCGACCGCAACCGTGATTGTTAAAGCCGGCACCTTGCGGGTGGGCCAAGATATTTATACTCCGGAAACCAGCGGCCGGGTGCGCCAACTTTTGGATTGGCGTCATCAGCCGTTAAGGCAAGCCCAGCCCGGTGATCCGGCGCTGATTTTGGGTTTAAAACAAGTTCCGGTCGTCGGCAGTGTAGTCAGCGATCAGCCGGTGCTTCAAAAATCAATCGAGAAACAGGCCAAGACTGTCTCTGCAGATAAAAAACTGAAACTTTTAATTAAAGCCGATGTCACCGGTACCCTGGAAGCGATTGTGGGTAATTTGGGCGGCGAAGTGGAATTGGTCGGCCAAGGCGTCGGCACCATTTATGAGTCGGACGTGTTATTGGCCCAATCTACCGGCGCCCGGATTATTGCTTTTCGAGTTAAGGTTTCCAGCCAGGCCGAATTTTTGGCGGAAAAAGAAGCGGTGCTGATTAAATCGTATCAACTGATTCATGAACTTTTGGACGATATCCAGCAGCAGATTTTAAAACTACTGGAACCGACAATTGACGAACAGGTTTTGGGCGAGGCGTCGGTTTTGCAGGCATTTACGGTTAAGAATGGTCAGATTGCCGGTTGTCAGGTGAACTCGGGTAAATTGACGGTTGGCGACCAGGTTAATTTAATGCGCGGCGAACAGTTGATCGGCAGTTCCCGGATCAAGTCGATTTACCAGGGAAAAGAAAAGGTGGATAAAGCCAAACGCGGCGAGCAGTACGGCATCGGCCTGACCAACAATTTAGAGTTTCAAACCAAAGATAAGCTAGTGGCCTATAAAACACTCTAAAGTGATATAATACGGCCGATGTCAAAAACCTATAATATCGAGCCGGTGAAAACCGCGCTGGCGAGTGCCAAACAGATTTTAATTTTGCTGCCCCAAAATCCCAACGTCGATTCGGCGGCGGCGGCTTTGACCTTGCATTTGGCTTTGATTAAAGGGGGTTTGAGTGTGACCATCGGCTGTTCAACGCCGATGACGGTGCAGTTTAACCGCTTGTTCGGCGTCGATAAAATCAAACCGCGGATCGGCAACCAGAACCTGGTGATTTCGTTTAACTACCCGGAAGATTCTTTGGAAAAAGTCGCTTACGATAAAGACCCGGCCAATCAAAAATTCCATTTAACAATTGAACCGAAAGCCGGGATGCAGCCACTTGATAGCTCCCAGGTGGAATACTCCTATACCGGTTCCAGCGCCGACGTGATTTTTGTGATCGGCACCAAGGCTTTGGAAGATTTAGGCGAACTTTATAAACAGGAAAAAGCGTTGCTGGATAATAAGCAAAAGACGCTGGTGAATGTGTCCAATTTGGATAAAAATTCCCAGTTTGGCACGGTCAATCTTTACGATCCGACCGCCTCGGGTGCCAGCGAAATTATGGTGAGTGTGATTAAGGGTTTGGAACTGTCTTTGGAACCGGATATGGCTACCAATTTGTTGGCCGGGATCGAAGCGGCGACACAAAACTTGGCCCAAGCCCGGTCGGCCGATACTTTTGAAGCGGTGACCGAATTGATGCGTTTGGGTGGCCAGAGAAATCATTTATCCGCTATGCCTTTTGGACAAGCGGCCCCGGCTTGGTCGCGGCCAAATCCATTTGTTTCCCCGGCTCCTCAACCTCAAAATGTGCCGTTTCAAACTACTCAGCCCGACTGGCTTAAACCCAAGGTAATGACCGGCACCGGTAGCCAGACTTAAAGATTTCTGCTACAATTCCCTTTATGTTGAAAAAAGACGAAAAATTAAAAGTGATCAAAAAATTTGCCCAGGATAAGGCTGATACCGGTTCGCCCGAAGTCCAGGTGGCTTTACTGACCGAGCGGATTGACCGTTTGGCCAAGCACTTGAAAGGCAACAATAAAGACAACCATTCGCGCCGGGGATTGCTGGCGATGGTCAGCAAAAGACGGCGCTTATTAAATTATTTGAGTACTAAGGACAAGAAACGGTATGCCGCTCTTCTTAAGACTTTGAAACTGAAAAAATGATTTCCCAAACAATTGAATTTAAAGGCCAAAAAATTACTTTAGAAGTCGGCGAGTGGGCCGAACAGGCCTCGGGCGCGGTGGTGGTTAAGTCCGGCGAAACCGTGGTGCTGGTGACCGTAGTCAACGGCCGGGAAAATCCGGCGCTGGGCTATTTTCCGTTAACGGTTGAGTATCAGGAAAAACTGTTTGCCTCGGGGATTATTAAAGGTTCCCGCTGGGTTAAACGCGAAGGCCGACCGACCGATGAAGCGATTTTACGGGCCAGGTTGATTGACCGGTCGATCCGGCCGTTATTTCCGGCAAACTACATTAACGAAGTTCAGGTGGTGGCGACAGTTTTATCTTATGATTTGCAAACCGACCCGGATATCATGGGCTTAATCGGGGCGTCGGCGGCGCTGTCGATTTCCCCGACACCTTGGGCCGGGCCGATTGCGGCGGTGCGGATCGGCTTAGACGAGAAAGACGAATTAATCGTTAATCCGACCCGGACGCAACAGTTGACTTCAAAATTGGATTTGACGGTTTCGGGTTCGAGCGAAGCGATTGTGATGGTGGAAGCCGGGGCTAAAGAAGTCTCGGAAAAAAAGATGGTCGAGGCCTTAAAATTGGCCCAGGAGCAAATCAAATTAATCGTTGACAGTATTAATGAGTTGACCAAAAAAGTCGGCCAGCCAAAAATTGCTGTCGTCGCCTCTAAAACCGACCCGGAAATTAAAAAGCAGACGTTGGCTAAAGCCAAAACCGCCATGGCTGATTTGCTCGCCAATTTGGCGGATAAAGCGGCGACCGAGTCCGGGCCCTTGAAAGCCTTGGATGAAATTGTTAAAGCCGTTCAAAGCGAGCTTCCGGAAATGGACCCGAAAGCGGTGACGGAAGTTTTGCACGAAGAATTTAAAGATAAAGTCCGGGAAAAAGTTTTGACGAAAAAAATCCGGGCCGACGGGAGAAAGCCGGAAGAGATCAGACAACTGACTTCGTCGGTCGGGGTGTTGCCCCGGACCCACGGTTCGGCCGTGTTTAAACGCGGGGCGACCCAGGCATTGACAGTGGCCACTTTGGGCTCGCCCAGTTTGTCCCAGTTAATTGAAGATTTGGAAGGCGAAACCACCAAGAGATACATTCACCATTATGAATTCCTGCCGTTTTCGGTCGGCGAGACCGGCCGGATCGGTTTTCCCTCGCGCCGGGAGATCGGCCACGGGGCGTTAGCCGAGCGGGCGCTGGCGCCGATGATTCCCGACCAAGATAAATTTCCTTATACTATCCGGGTGGTATCGAATATTTTATCGAGCAACGGGTCGACTTCGATGGCCTCGGTTTGCGGCTCGACTTTGTCACTGATGGACGCCGGGGTGCCCTTGATTAAGCCGGTGGCCGGAATTGCCATGGGTTTAATTATTAAAGATAAAAACTACGTGGTGTTAACCGACATTGCCGGCTTGGAAGACCATTTAGGCGATATGGACTTTAAAGTGGCCGGCACCCGCGACGGGATTACCGCCCTGCAAATGGACATTAAAGTGGCCGGAATTAGTTTTGCCATTTTAGAGCAGGCGCTGGATCAGGCTAAAACCGCGCGCTTGGAAATTTTAGCGCACATGCTCAAAACTTTGGCCGGGCCGAGAGAGAAAGTTTCGGAGTATGCTCCTAAGATTATTACGATTCAGATCCCGGTGGCCAAGATCGGCGAACTGATCGGTCCGGGCGGCAAGATGATCAAAAAGATCATTGCCGAGACCGGCTGTGAAGTGGATGTCGATGATGACGGTAAAGTGGTAGTCACCGGCGTTGACGCCATTAAGCTCAAAGAGGCCGCCGACTGGATTACCGGTTTGACGCGTGAGTTTCAGGTGGGCGAGGAGTTTGACGGCAAAGTGGTCCGGGTCGAAGCTTACGGCGCCTTTGTGGAATTACTGCCCGGCCGCGACGGTTTGTGCCATGTTTCCCGGTTAGCCACGAGTTTTGTGGCCGATCCGAATACGTTGGTGAAAATCGGCGATACGCTGCACGTTCGCGTCCGCGAAATTGACGACCAGAACCGGGTTAGTCTAACCGCGTTGACCCCGGAACAGGAACAGCAAGCGGCCCAAAACCGGCCTCAAGGCGGCGGTTTTTCTCCGCGACCCGGTGGTTTTTCTCCCCGACCGGGCGGTTTCCGTCCCGGCGGTTCGCGCCCGCCTTTCCGCGGTGGCGGCCAGCGCGGCGGCTTTAACCGCGGCGATCGGGGACGATAAACTTCGGTGATAGAATAACTCAATGAAAAACATCGGTGTGTTTTTGTCGGCGGCAGACGTTCCGGAAAAATATATTGGCCCGGCGAAAGAGTTTGCCAGGCTATTAGCGAAGAATAAATTTAACTTGGTTTGGGGCGGGTCAGATAAAGGTTTAATGAAAATAGTTGCGGATGAGGTGCAACAGCATGATGGTAAGTTAATTAGCGTGACTATGCCTTTAGTACAAAAATCAGTTAGGCAAGATAGTGATGAGATTATTTACGCCAAAGATTTGTCCGAGCGCAAAAAAATTATGGCGGAAAAAGCCGACGCGATTGTGGTTTTGGTCGGTGGCATCGGTACCCTTGATGAAGTTACCGAACTTTTAGAATTTAAAAAACACGGGGTTTATAACCAGCCGATTATTTTTCTAAACACGGCTAATTTTTATGTCGGTTTAAAACAACAGCTGGAAAAAATGGAAGCCGAAGGCTTTCTACCGAAAAAATTGAGCGAATATGTTCATTTTGCCGAAACGCCGGAAGAGGTAATAAAGTCTCTTCAAGAATAAACAACGCCTAGCACCAGCGGCCGCTGGTCACAGATGTTGTTTTGGGAAGTGGTAGAATTGAGGGAATGAAAGTATCGATGCGGCAAGTGAAATCATTTATTTTTGGTACCTCAATCGCTTTTTTTCTATGGATCGTGATGCCGGCAATTTTAATCAGCTGGAATCAGCAGTTGGATTTACCGGTTTATGGTAATTTTGTTAGCCGGACGATTGGGATTATCTTCGGCGGGATCGGATTAATATCGACCCTATTGATTGTTAACGAGCATTTTAAAACCGGCCGGGTAACGCCGGTAGCGGTTGAAAAACCGCTAAAATTTATTGTCAAGGGTGTTTATTGTTACAGCCGCAATCCCATGTATATTACGATCATATTGACGTTTTTTGGCGGTTGGCTGTTTTTCGGTCACTTTTTACTGTTAGTTTATGTGTTGTTGGCTTTTCCTGTTTTGCATGTGTTTATAATTTATAAAGAAGAGCCAGAATTAAAGAAAATTTTCGGGAAAGAATATTTAGATTATTTGAAGCGTGTGCCGCGGTGGCTGTAAAGATTGTGTTAGAATAAATTGTATGTTTCGGTGGAGCGATGACCAATTGGAGGCAGTATGACTTTTGTGTTGTTGTTGGGAGTGGGTTTTACCCTGCTGTTTTTCATGGATGCCCGCCGGTCGTCGAAGAAGAAATGAAAATTGTCAGAAAAAACGAAACCAAAGAATTTAAAAACAGTGATAAATTTAGAAGAAAAATTAGGGCTTTTTTTGAAAAAATTATCGAGTTTTTGGAAGATTGGGAAGATACTAGGGCGGCTAGAAAAGCTTTAAAGTACCGGGAAAAGGGTAAAAGTCTTGGAGTAATAGCAAAAGAATTAGGTTTATCAAAGGATCTACAATAATGCAATTTTTAGAAAAATCATCCCAGCAGGAAATGATCGCCGAGTGGCTTAAGGGCGAGATGTGGTCGAAGCGGTTTTCCGGGCCGCTTAAAAAAATCCTGCGTAAATTCAAGCAGGGACAGGGGGTGGTGAATAACCCCAAATTGGATAACAAGCGCGAAAATGTTTTGCGAAAAAAGATTTTATTTACTTACCGCAAAGATATACTGCGGGGATTCCCCAAAAATATTACCTGGCAAAAAGTGACGCTGAATTTATATGACCTCGAAAAAATTAAATATATTAACCAAGATTATTTGAATGAAAGATCATTAAGCGTCCGGTTGGCTAAAGAAGCGGTGAAACACGTTAAAAAGCACGGCTGGTTCCCTAAAATGATTTTGATTTCCACCCAACCGGGTGCACCGGTAGTGGTGCTGGAAGGCCATTTGCGCCTGACGGCTTACTTAATGGCGCCGGAAGCGATCCCGAATAAATTAATTGCTTTTATCGGCTACTCGCCGGAGTTTGCCGGCTGGGATTTGTACCAAAAGTGTTAGAATAAGATATGGATAATGCTGCCTTAAATCAGGAAACGGAAAAATTGAAAGCCAAACTGACGGCGGCAGAACTGCCGGCGGAATTAAAAACTAAGGCCGAAGAGATGATCGGCCGCTTGGCTTTAATGGGTGAAGGTCAAGGTTATAGTAACGAGTATGACCGGGTGAGCCAATACTTAAACTGGATTGTGGCTTTGCCCTGGAATAAGGCGACCGAGGACCGGCTGGATTTAACTGCCGCCCGGCAGATTTTAGACAAGCATCATTACGGCATGGGCCAGGTAAAAGACCGGATTTTGGAGTATTTGGCGACGATGTCTTTAACCCGGGGCAAGGCCGAAGCGGGTAGAGCCCCGATTTTGTGCCTGGTGGGACTGGTCGGTACCGGCAAAACTACTTTCGGGCCCAGCTTGGCAGAAGCCTTGCGCCGCAAATACGTCCGGATTCCTTTCGGCGGTTTGGGGTCGGCGCTGGACCTGCGCGGTCAATCCCGCTTGCACCCGGACGCCGAACCGGGCTTGATTATTAAAGCCTTGAAACGGGCCGGCAGTAACAATCCGGTAATGCTTTTGGATGAAATCGACCGGGTAACCGAAGGTGCCCGGGCGGACATCATGGGCGTACTGGTTGAGCTCTTGGACCCGGAACAGAACGCCCAGTTTACCGATCATTACCTGGATTACCCGTTTGATTTGTCCCAGGTTTTGTTTGTGGCTACCGGCAATAACACCAAGAATGTGGCGACGGCGGTGCTCGACCGGTTGGAAATTATTCAGATGCCGTCTTATACTGATGAAGAGAAGATTGCCATTGCCAAGCAGTACATGCTGCCCAAGGTTTTGGCTGAATCGGGGCTGTCGCAAGACAACCTGACGATCGATGAATCGATTTGGCCGAAGATCGTCCGGCCGCTGGGTTTTGACGCCGGTATCCGGACACTTGAGCGGACGCTCGACGGCGTGGCCGGCAAGATTGCCAAGGAAATCGTCGGCGGCGGGTCCAAGCAGTTTCATTTAACCGCGGCCAATATTAAAAATTATTTACCGGATTATTAGAAAGAAAATATATGGATAAATTAAGAATTGTGCCTTTGGGCGGCGGGCCGGGAACGGTGACGAGCAATATGTGGCTTTACGAGTACGGCAACGAGGCGATTGTGGTTGATTGCGGCATCGGCTTTCCTGAAGACAAAGTTTCCGACGATATTTTATTGCCGGACATTACTTATTTGAAAGCCAAGCGCTTGCATTTAAACGGGGTGTTATTAACCCATGGCCACGATGATCATTATGCCGCTTTGCCTCATTTACTGGCGGAGTTGGGTTTCCCCCCGATTTACGGTTCGCGTTTAACCGCGGCGCTGGCTCAGGACAAGCTGGAAGAGTTTAATTTAAAAGCCAAGGTCTCGGTGATTAAAGAGACAGACCGGGTCAAGCTGGGTCCGTTTACGGTTGAGCCGGTCCACGTGACCCACTCGGTGCCCGACTGTTTTCATTATTTAATCACTACCCCGGTTGGTAAGATTTATCACGGCAGTGATTTTAAGTTTGATTTGACCCCGCTCGACCACTGGCCGCCCAATTTTGCCAAGATTGTTAAATTAGCCGAAGACGGCGTTTTGTGTGCCCTGATCGATTGTTTGCGCTCGGAGCGGCCGGGGATGACCCCGTCGGAAACCACCCTGACTCCGGCGTTAAAACGGGAACTGAATCACTGGGGCGGCCGGCTGATTTTTACCACCATGTCTTCGCAAATTCACCGGATCCAGCAGGCGATAGACGTCGCTTTAGGTTTTGGCCGAAAGTTATGTTTTATCGGCCGGTCAATGGAGCGGACCAGTCAGATTGCCCGGGCTTTGGGGTATCTGAATTTTCCGCCCAAAGCGGTCATTAAGCCTAAAGAAATTAAGCGGTTCAAGGACTTTCAGTTATGCTTGATTATTTCCGGCAGTCAGGGACAGGAAGCGTCCAGCTTAACGCGGTATGCCGCCGGCCGGCATAAAATTTTAAAAGCTAAACCGACCGATAAAATTATTTACTCGACCGATATTATTCCCGGCAACGAACAGGCAGTCTTCAATGTGATTGACAAACTGGCGCGTCTTGGGACAAGCGTGGTTTACCAGGAAACCACTGATGATTTGCATGTTTCCGGCCACGCTTCGGCGGGCGAACAGCAGCTGTTAATGGAGCTGATTAATCCGAACTACCTTTACCCGATCGGCGGCAGTTTCCGGCACATGTACCGGTTTAAGGAGCTGGCCCGGCAACTGGGTTTTAAGGCCGAGCAGTGCATTTTACCGGATTTCGGCCAGGCAGTGGAGTTTGACGAGAGCGGCCGGATGAGCTTGGCCGAAATTCTGCCGCTTAATTTACCAAGGATTAATCAAAATCAATAACTACTATGTCCAGACACTCGCGCCGGGGCCGGCGTAAACAACCGTTCAAGCTGCACTTGCCCAAAGAAACGCTGTATACCATTATTTCTACCGGGCTGATTTTAACCGGCGGTTTGACTTTATTATCCCTGTCCCAGCAGGGAGAATTACTGCTGGTAATTTTTAATTTTTTCAACAGTCTGTTTGGCTGGGGGATTTTGCTGCTGCCGTTTATTTTTGTCTCGGCCGGGTTAATGTTGACCCGGCTTAAATGGCGGATTACCAAACCGAACGTGTTTGTGGGCAGCTTGATTTTGTGGCTATCCTCGGTTAGTTTGACTCGGGCCGGAACGATCGGCGGCCAAATCTGGGGAAGTTTAGTGGAATTGATTTTTTCCGGCGGAGCGATATTGGTTTTACTCGCCGGAGTTTTTGTGGGTTTGGTGGTTATGTTTGAAACCAGCTTGGAAGACATTTTACTGGCGCTGCAGAGCACCTGGAACTGGTTTAAAAGCCATAGGCTTAAACCTTTAAAATTACCCAGTGCGCCGGTCAGCAGCGGTTTTACGGTTAAAGGTTTGATCGATGAACCGGAAAAGCCTAAACCGGTTGCGGACAAACCAAAATTAGAAATTATCAGCAATCAGCCCATGGGGCAACAAAAGATTTGGCAGTATCCGCCGATTTCTTTACTGGCCGATATCTTCGGCGGCAAAGCTGACCGGGGGGACATTAACCTGAATGCTCAAATAATTAAAGATACTCTGGATAGTTTTGGAATCAGGGGAGATATCAAAGAAGTTAACAAGGGCCCGGCGGTGACCCAATATGCCTTTAAGCCGGCGATCGGTACCAAGTTGTCTAAAATTACCAGTTTACAGAACGATTTGGCTTTGGCTTTGTCTGCCCCTCACGGTCAGATCCGGATTGAGGCACCGATTCCCGGCCGGGACATGGTGGGCATTGAAGTGCCGAACCGCAGTTTAGAAATTGTGGGGATGAAAAAAATCCTCGAATCCAAAAAATTGAAGAACGAAACCAGTAAACTGGCTTTTGCTTTGGGCTTGGACGTGGCCGGCCAGGAGGTAATCGCTGATATTGATAAAATGCCTCATGTTCTGATTGCCGGAGCCACCGGTTCGGGTAAGTCGGTCTGTATTAACTCAATTATTTCCACGATTTTATTCCGGACGACGCCCCAGGAAGTGAAACTGATTTTGGTCGATCCCAAACGGGTGGAGTTGACAGTTTATAACGACGTGCCTCATTTGCTGACGCCGGTGATTGTCGAGCCGGAAAAGGTGGTTTCTGCCTTAAAATGGGCGCTGTCGGAAATGGACCGGCGCTATAAATTATTTGCCGACTATGGCGCCAGAAACATTGCCGCCTATAATGAATTATCCGGGTTTCAGGCCCTGCCTTATATTTTGATTGTGATTGATGAATTGGCGGACGTGATTTTAGCTAATCCGGCGGAAGTCGAAGACTCGATTACCCGTTTGGCGCAAATGGCCCGGGCGACGGGAATCCACTTAGTGCTGGCGACGCAACGGCCGTCGGTTGATGTTTTAACCGGTTTGATCAAGGCTAACATTAACTGCCGGATTTCTTTTAACGTTAATTCGATGGTGGATTCGCGGGTGATTATTGATACGCCGGGGGCGGAGAAGCTCTTGGGCCGGGGTGATATGCTGTTTATTCCGCCGGACCAAGCCAAACCCAGCCGGATCCAGGGTACCTATATTTCTGACAGCGATACTAAACAGTTGATCAGCTTTTTGAAACAATCGGCGGTCAAGGTGGAATACACCGAAGAGGTAACCCAAAAATACAAAGCTAAACCGTCGGGAGTGGCCGGAGTTGAGAGTGAACCGGAAGATGAGCTGTTTGCCGAGACAGTGCGGCTAGTGGTTCAGTACAGTAAAGCCTCGGCCAGCTTACTGCAGCGGCGTTTATCTATCGGTTATGCTCGGGCGGCCCGGATTATTGATCAGTTGGAGCGGGCCGGCGTCGTCGGGCCGGGCGCGGGCGCTAAAGCCCGGGATATTTTGATCAGCAATTCCGAGACGTTTTTGGCGACCAGGCATCGAGCTGAAGGAGAATAAATGTTGAGCGCAGGCGAGATACTGTTTGAGAGCCGATTGGCGGCCAAGCTGACTTTTACCCAAGTGAGCGAGTTGACCAAGATTCCCTTAACCAGCCTTAAGGCTTTGGAAAAAAACCAATTTGACGATTTGCCTGCCTATCCGTTTTTAAAAGGCATGGTCCAAAATTATGCCAAAGCTTTAAATTTGGACCCGGTTAAAGTCGTGGCGGTGTTTAAGCGGGATTACGACCGGCAGCAAAAAAGAGTGAACCCGGTGGTGCTGAATAAATCATTGGGGCCGACGTCGTTGACCCGGTGGCTGGAAAAACCCCAAACTTTATTTTTGGCCGGAATAATTTTGCTGGCCGGTTTGGTCGGCTGGTCGCTGTGGCGGGTATACCAGTCGCCGCGTTTGACGGTGACGATGCCGGTTAATGGCCAGACGGCGATCAGCCCGGTCGAGATTAAAGGGAAAACCGACCGTGATGCCAGTTTGAGCTTGAACGATAAAACTATTAACTTGGAACCTGACGGCAGTTTTGAAACTCAATTTTCGGCCGGGCCGGGAGCGGCCGAACTGACTTTGCGGTCTGTTTCCCGCCGTCAAAAAAGCAGCGAAGTAAAAATTACGGTTACAATTATTCAATGAGTCGAAAACGAAAATTGGGGGTTGGACAAAGACGATTATTGGCAGAATTTTCCGCCAATATGGCAGTGGCTTGGTTTGCCGGTGGTGTAATTAGCGTTATTTTGGGAAACATTAAAATAACTCAACAAACATTCTTGGTGATAATTTCTGGATTAGTCTTTGGTTTCGCATTTTTATTATATGGTCTATACTTAAGCAGAAGGATAAGAATATGAGTTTTGATCAAATAATGACCGGTTATGCTTACGCTGGTTTTATGAGTGTTGTTATATTATATGCGATATATTTTTATGTCAGAAAAAATAATTGAGATGCCTTTATTTTGGATAACTGTTTTTTTACTACTTAGTATTCTGGCGGTTTTTTTATTAAAAAAGGAGTTGAAAGAATAATTTTATGCTGACTTTATCGCAAATTCTTTTAGTTGTCGTCGTTACTTTACTATCTGTCTTGCTGACCATTTTTTCGATTTATACTTTTCGGATTTTGGACCAGTTTAAAAAAACCATGGAAAAAACTAACTCGATGCTCGACGACATGAAGCGGATCACCAAGGCGATTGCCGATCCGGTCGAGCACGCGGCCGAATTTGTCGGCGGCCTGAAAAAAGGGGCTAAGCTGGTGGAGCTGGCCGGTAAATTGCTTGACAAAAAACATTCTCAAAAAAGTGAGTGACGAACAAGAAGAAAAACCAGGGGAGTATTTAATCGGTTTAGCTTTAGGCACGGCTGTGGCCGTTGGGACTTGGTTTCTGTATAAAACTAAAAAAGGTGAGCGCTTGCGCGATTGGTGGGATAAGTATTTTAGCCAGATCCGGGACGAGTGGGCGAAGTTGCAGGTAAAAAGTCAGGCCGTCAAGCCGCCGCCTGCGCCGAGGCTCCGGCGGGCCAAAGTAAAAAAACATACTTTCCACCATTCCGGCCAGCCGCTGGGGAAGTAAATTAGACTGATATAATAACTTCATGGATTCGAGAGAGATTGCTGAAAGCTATTTAAGTTTTTTTAAGAAGCAGGGGCATGCGGTCATCCCCCCGGCGCCGCTGGTGCCGCCGGACGACCCGACGACACTGTTTACCAGCTCGGGCATGCAGCAGTTGGTGCCGTACTTAAAGGGTGAAATTCATCCGATGGGGAAAAGACTGGTTGATGCTCAACCCTGTTTTCGGGCGGAGGACATTGACGAGGTCGGCGACAACCGCCACACGACTTTTTTTACCATGCTGGGCAATTGGAGTCTGGGCGATTATTTTAAGACAGAACAACTGGCCTGGTTTTGGCAGTGGCTGACCGAAGAATTGAAATTACCAAAAGATCGGTTGGCAGTGACGGTATTTGAGGGCAATCAAGACGTTAAAAAAGACGAAACCAGCGCCAAAATCTGGCAGGCATTAGGTTTAACTAAAGAGCAAATTTGGTACTACCCGGCCCAGAAAAATTGGTGGAGCCGGGCGGGTGAACCGGAAAAAATGCCGGCGGGAGAAATCGGCGGGCCGGACAGCGAAGTGTTTTTTGAGTTTACCCAAGTAAAACACGATCCGAAATTTGGTAAAACCTGCCACCCGAACTGCGACTGCGGCCGGTGGCTGGAGATCGGTAATTCAGTCTTCATGGAATACGAAAAACAGGCTGACGCTAGTTTTAAGCCTTTGCCAAAGCAAAACGTGGATTTCGGCGGCGGTTTGGAACGGCTGACGGCCGCCTCGCAAAACCAGCCGGATATTTTTCAGACCGATATTTTTGTGGAGTTAATAAAGGCTGACCCAACCGAAAATTTGAGCGATAACCGGTTAATTGCCGATCATTTGCGGGCGAGCGTGGCCATGATTAATGAGGGGATTTCCCCGGGCAATAAAAAACAAGGTTATATTTTGCGCCGCTTAATCCGCCGGGCGGCGATTAAGTTTAATGATCCGAAAAATTTAACCGACTTTATTAAATATTTTCAGCCCCAAACCGAAGCCGCCGCGGTTTTGAATGACGAAATTAAAAAATTCTCTACTAGTTTGGCGATCGGCAAAAAGGTTTTAAGCCGGGCGAAAACCATCGACGAAGCGTTGGCCTTTGATATTTTTCAATCTTACGGTTTACCCTTTGAGGTAATTGCGGCGGTAACTCAAGTTAAATTAAATAGAGCCAAATTTGAAGCTTTACTGGAACAGCACAGCCAAAAATCGCGGACCGCGTCGGCGGGCATGTTTAAGGGCGGTTTGGCCGATCAGTCGGAAATTACCACTAAATATCACACGGCGACGCATTTATTGCAAGCGGCTTTGCGTCAAGTGCTGGGGATACATGTCCGGCAAGAAGGCAGCAATATTACGGCCGATCGACTGCGGTTTGATTTTGCCCACCCGCAAGCTTTGAGTGAGGCGGAAATGCAGCGGGTGGAAGAGCTAATGAACGCCAAAATCACAGCGAACTTGCCGGTAGTTAAAACGATCGAAGCCAAAGATACGGCTCTCAAGAGCGGGGCGATGGCCTTTTTCCGGGAAAACTATCCGAATAAAGTTTCGGTTTATACGATTGGTGATTTTTCCAAAGAATTGTGCGGCGGGCCGCATGTTGGCTCGACAGCGGCAATCGGGGGTGTTAAGCTGGTTAAGCAGGAGTCGATCGGTGCCGGCAAGCGCCGAATTTATGCTGTTCTTAAAGAAATTTATCAGCCAGGAGCCGAAACTTGAGCAATTTTTTGCTCTGAATTTGAGTGAGGAAAAAGTCCAGGCGGCGGTTTGGACAGTTAGAGACGGTAAAACCGAGATCGTTAAGTTAGGCCAAAGCGAGACTTGGGACGGGAAAAACCAGGAAGAATTGTTAAAAGCGGCCGACCAGACTTTGACGGCGGCGTCTGCCGGAATTAAACCGGAACCCAGCGGCGTAATTTTCGGCCTGCCGGATGGCTGGGTGGAGAAAGACGCGGTTAGCAGTGAAAAAAAGCCGTTGATGAAATATTTGTGCGACGAGCTGGAATTAAAACCAATAGGGTTTGTGGTGACGGACACGGCGATTATTGCGTACCTAAAAATCGAGGAAGGGACGCCGATTAGTGCGATTTTAATCCAATTGTCTTCCAGTGAGATTAACTTAATTTTGGTGAAGCAGGGGAAAATTGTCGGCAGTCAATTGGTGGGCCGGAGCGGCGATCTGGGTGCCGACGCCGAAGAGGGGTTGAGCCGGTTTGACAAAATTGACACATTGCCGGCGCGGATTGTTTTGTATAACGGCGGCGGCGATTTTGAAGAAGATAAGCAGCAGCTTTTGTCTTTTGATTGGGAAGAAAAACTGCCGTTTATTCATTTCCCTAAAGTTGAGTCGCTGGATAGTGCGATTACGATTAGGGCGGTGGCTTTGGCGGGTGGCAGTGAGGCGGCCCAGTCTTTGGGAATGGAGATTAAAACGCCGGCGGCTAAAACCGAAGCCACCGCGGCAGCGCTGGGATTTGTCAGCGGCAAAGACGCGGCGGAAGAAGAAATAACCCCGGCGGTGCCGGAAGAAAAACCAGAACCTAAACCTAAATTAAAATTTAACTGGCAACCGTTTGCAGCCAGTCTGAAAAAAATTAAAATTCCTCTGCCGAATTTTGGCGCGCGCTGGCCGGTTTTACTCGGCGGCGGCTTGGTTGCCCTGCTGATTATTTTAGGGCTGGCCTATTGGTATGTGCCGAAAGCTAGAGTAGTTTTTTACCTGGAAGCCCAGGTCATCAATCAGGAGCTGGAGATTACGCTTGACCCGGACGCTACCAGTGTGGCTGCCGGCGGTTCGGTTTTGCCGGTGCAGTTGGTTACTAAAGCCGTCAGCGGCAGTCAGTCCGCCCCGGCGACCGGAACGAAAATTATCGGCGATCCGGCCCAGGGCGGGGTAACGATTTATAACAAGACGGCCGACAGTAAAACTTTTGCCGCCGGCACGGTCTTGCTTGGCGGCGATAATTTGGCTTTTAGTTTAGATGAGGAGACGACGGTAGCTTCGCGTTCGGCAACGGAAGATAGCGAGGGGGTAATTACGATTACTCCGGGTAAGGCCGACGCTAAAATTACCGCGGGCAATATCGGTCCGGATAGTAATTTGGCGGCAGAGACACGGTTAAGTTTTAAGCAATTTTCCGAAGACGATTATTATGCTAAAACCAGCGGTCTGGCCGGCGGGACGGCGCGGGAAGTAAAAGCGGTGAGCCAAGAGGATTTGGATAATTTGGCGGCGGCTTTGACAGCGGATTTGATCAATCAAGCGAAAGCCGAACTTGGCCAGTCTTTGGGAGCTGACCAGAAAGTAATTGAAACGAAGGATAAATTAAGCCTGGTTGATAAAAATTTCAGCACGGCCGAGGGCGAGGCGGCGGACGAGTTGAGCCTAACCGGCCGGTTGGATTATGAAGGCATTGTTTATCGTCAAACCGAACTGGATTTGTTGCTCAAAGAGGCGGTAAAAACCAAAATCCCCGAGAATTTTTTGATCAGCGAATTTTCCGGCGTGGAACCGGGAGAAGTTAAAGAGATGATTTTGCCGATCAGTTATGAAGCCAAGCTGCTGCCGCGTTTGGACCTGGCGGAAATTAAAAAGAATCTCCGCGGCCGCTATCCGGAAAAAGTGGAGGAGTATTTAAATTCTTTGCCGCAGTTTGTTTCGGCGGATATTGTCATATCCCCGAAACTGCCTAAAGTTTTAAAAACCCTGCCGCGATTAACGAAAAATATTAATCTGGAGATTAAACCTGCCCCATGACCCAAATATATTTAAAAGCGCCCCCGGTTGATCCGCAAATATTAATCAGGCAACAGCAGTTACAAATTGGTTGGCTGCGGCTAAAGGCGCTGCTGCCGACGATTATGATTACCGTCGGTGCCAGCTTGTTGATTTCCGTGGGATATCCGATCGCGGCTTACGAGCTGAAAACCGGCCGGCAGGTGCAGCGGGCGCGGATTTTGTCGCCGGTGTCTGAATCGGTGCTGGCCGAGGGTAAGGGGTTATTGAATCCGAGCGTCGGCGAGCGGCCGATTGAACCGCAGGTTTTAGCCCAGGGGCCGGCGGAAAATATGGCGATGGATTATTCGCAGCTAAATACCTGGTTTAATTTTTCCCGGCCGCAGTCAATTTTGTCACCGTCGACGATTACCCACTATACCGTTTCTATCCCCAAGTTAAGAATTAAAGAGGCGTTGGTGACTATCGGCGGCGATGATTTGGATAAAAGTTTGATCCACTACGGCGGCACCGCCAATCCGGGCGAGGCCGGCAGTCCGGTGATTTTCGGCCACTCGATTTTGCCCCAATTTTACAGCCCCAATTCTTACCGGGCAATTTTTTCTCTTTTGCCCAATTTGAAAGCCGGCGACGAGATTTTAGTCAACTTTGACGGCATTACTTACAAATATGCGATTTATGATTATTACGAGGTTTTGCCTGACGAGATCGATATTTTGGAACAGCACTATAACCGCAAAGACCTGACTTTGGTTACTTGTGTTCCGCCGGGAACTTACTGGCGCCGGGGAATTGTTAAAGCCCGGTTGGTGGAAATATAAATGCGTTATTTAGGGATTGATTTTGGGTTGAGGCATGTGGGGTTGGCGCTGGCCGACGGGCCATTGGCAGAACCGCTGGGAGAGAAAAAGTATTTTGAGTCAGGGAAACTGTTTAATTATTTAAAGCGGGTTTGTGACGAGCAGTCAATTGACAAAATCGTTATCGGTTTGCCGGAAGGAAAGTTGGCCGAGGCAGTGAGAAAGTTTGGCGGGGACCTGGGACAATTAACCGGTAAAGAAATATTTTATCAGGACGAAACTTTATCCAGTCAGGAAGCTAAAAGTAAGCTGATAGCCGCCGCCGCGCCGCAAAAAAAGCGCCGTTTGGACCATCGGGCGGCCGCCGCTTTGATTCTGCAGGAATTTCTTGATATGATGACAGTGAGGAGGGAATAAGCTATGTTTAAAAACGTGATTGCCCCGGTACAGGCGTGGCTGTTGTCCCGCGGCCAGTGTGTCGGTTGCGGTATGCCTTTAACCAAAGGCCGGGTGAGCCCGTTGTCCAACGGCCGGGAAAAAATTGCCTGCAAATGCGGCCGGATTTTTATCCATGAAACCAAAACCAATAAATATCGCCGGGCCTTATTTGAAGAAGTTTAAGTGGCTGTTACCGGTTTTGACGCTACCCGCATTGATTTATGGTTATTGGCGGTGGGTTAATTTGCCGGTGGACCCTAAAAATCAAACCGAGCAGGTATTTGTCGTTCCTCAAGGCCAGCCGACGAGTATTATTGCCGAGAGATTGTTCCGGGAAAAGTTGATTAAGTCGGCGTTGGCGTTTCGGGTTCTGGCGGAGCAAAAGGGCTATAGCGGTAAATTGCAGGCGGGCGATTTTCGTTTGAACCGGGCGATGAGCTTAGAGGTGATTGCGGATAATCTGACCCACGGCAGTTTGGATTTTTGGATTACTTTTCCTGAAGGTTTGCGGGCAGAAGAGTATGCCGAGCGGCTGGCAGGGAAATCGGCAATTAATCAGGACGAATTTATTCTGGCGGCCAAACCGTACGAGGGGCAACTCTTTCCGGACACTTATTTAATCCCTAATACCGCGGCGGCCGAGGACGTGGTGACTCTTTTGACTAAAACTTTTGTCCAGAAAAGCCCCACCCATGATAAGCGAGTGTTGATTATTGCTTCGCTAATTGAGAGGGAGGCTAAGCATAATGACGACCGGAAATTGGTCAGCAGCGTGGTCCATAACCGTTTAAAAATCGGCATGGCCCTGCAAATCGACGCGACGGTGCAGTATGCCTTGGGTAAGCCGGGCAAGTGGTGGCCGCAAGATTTAATCCGGGAAAATTTACAACTGGATTCGCCCTACAATACTTATTTAAATCCGGGTTTGCCGCCGGCGCCGATTGCCAATCCGGGGTTGGCGTCTTTGCGGGCCGCGGCGGGCCCGGCCGAGACAGAATATTTGTATTATGTTTCTGATGACGGTGGGTATAACCACTACGCGACGACATTGGCCGGACACCAGGCGAATATTGCTAAATATTTACCCCTTGACAATTAGATTAAATTTGTTAGTATAGTTTAAATCAGCCTTGCTTAGGCTAGTCTTTGTTGTTATTTTTTTCTGGACACCTGTGAACTTTTTAATTCTTGACAATTATTATTTAACTACAATTTAAACGGGTCAGCAGCCCGTTTTTTATGTCTCGAATTTACTGGAAACCACAACCAAAAAATCTCCCCGAACTGGATTTAATTAAAGTCCAAAAAGAGTCCTATGAATGGTTTTTAGAAAAAGGGATTAAGGAGGCTTTGGAAAGTATTTCCCCGATTACCGACTTCACCGGTAAAAATTGGCAATTGGAGTTTTTGAGCCATAGTTTGGATAAACCGCAACACACGACCCAGGAAGCGTTAGAGAAGGGTTTGACTTATGACATTCCTTTAAGGGTTAAGGCAAAATTGACGAATTTACAGACTGGGGATAAAACCGAGCAGGAAGTGTTTATGGGTGACCTTCCTCAAATGACGACCACGGGGACATTTATTATTAGCGGAATTGAACGGGCAGTAGTGAATCAGTTGGTTCGTTCCCCCGGCGTATTTTTATCCGGAGTTATTGATATGGCGACGGGCAGAAATCTTTATCAGGCTGAATTAAGGCCGTTGCGCGGATCCTGGTTAGAAATTAACATTTCCCGCTACAATACAATTTCCGTTAAAATTGACCGCCACCGGAAATTGGCGGCCACGACCCTGCTTCGAGCGATTGAACCATATACTGACGAAGAATTGTTAAAAATATTTAGCGACGTTGATATTGATCAAAAACATCCATACATTTTATCCACAATTGACAAAGACCCGACCAAAACCCATGAAGAAGCCTTAATTGAGATTTATCAAAAAATGCGGCCTGGGGAACCGGCGATTTTGGATAATGCCAAGGACTTGCTGCATAAAATGTTTTTTGACGCAAAACGTTATGATTTAGGCGACGTGGGCCGGTATAAACTTAACCGGCGCCTGGGTTTGAAAATTGACCCTGGTACTCAAGTATTAACTGGTACGGACATTGTGGCCACAATTAAATTGTTAATTAAATTACAAAATGGAATCGGCCGGGTCGATGATATTGACTCGCTAGCTAATCGTCGAGTCCGGCGGGTTGGGGAGTTGGTAGCGACTACCGCTTTTCGTCTAGGGTTGTTAAGGCTGGAACGATCAATTAGAGAAAAAATGAGTTTGACTAAGGTTGAAAGCGAGACTACGCCATCCTCTTTAGTGAATCCTCGACCGGTAATCGCGGCCATTGCCGACTTTTTTAGAAGAAATAGATTGTCTACTATTTTAGATCAAACCAATCCTTTATCAGAATTAGACAACTTAAGACGCTTATCAGTCATGGGAGCCGGCGGAGTAACCAGAGAGCGAGCGTCATTCTCAATGAGAGATATTAATGCCAGCCAATATGGGAGAATATGCCCGGTAAGGTCTCCTGAAGGACCAAATATCGGCTTGGTAACTTATTTAGCCTTATATGCTCGAGTAAATCCTTATGGTTTTCTGGAAACTCCTTACAGAAAAGTGGTTAAAGAAACACAGGGGGATAAAACTAGGGTTAAGGTTGCTGAAGAATTGGTCTATTTGGCCGCCGACGAGGAAACAGAGCACTATATTACTCATGCGGCAATCAAAATTGACAAGAATGGTTATTTGCTTGACGATTGGGTGCCAGCAAGATTCCAATCTGAATTTATTGAAGTATCTGCCGACCAAATAGAATATATTGATGTTTTACCTCGTCAGGTGGTTGGGACTTCGGCTTCATTAATTCCCTTCATTGCTCATGATGAAGCTAATCGGGCATTAATGGGTACACACATGCAATGTCAGGCGGTGCCTTTAGTCAGGCCGGAGGCGCCAATTATTGGAACAGGGATGGAGGAGATTGTGCCCCAGGCTTTAAATAGGATAGTTAAAGCCATTGTCCCAGGAAAGGTGATTTATGTTGATGCCCAGAAAATTGTCACCACCGGTAGCGGCAAGAATAAAGAAATCACTTATAACATAACCAAGTTTTATCGGACTACCCAATCAACCTGTTATTCCCAACGTCCTTTAGTCAGTATTGGCGATACCGTTAAGCCAGGGCAAATTATTGTTGATGGTCCTGGTTGTGACTTTGGAGAATTGGCATTAGGGCAGAATTTAACCATTGCTTATATGAGTTATGAAGGTTTGGGTTATGAAGATGCGATTATTATTTCTTCAAGACTGGTAACAGAAGATGTTTTAACCTCGGTGGTGATTAACGAATATGAAGCTAAAATCATGGATACTAAATTAGGCCCGGAAGAATTAACCCGGGATATTCCCAATGTGGGCGAGACAGAATTAGCTAATCTTGGTGAAGATGGAATTGTTGTCATTGGTAGCCAAGTCGAGCCGAATGATATTTTGGTGGGTAAAATTGCTCCCAAAGGAGAGACTGAATTAACAGCAGAAGAGAGGTTACTGAGGGCAATTTTTGGAGAAAAGGCTAGAGAGGTGCGCGATACTTCCTTGCGCGTTCCCCATGGTGAAGGCGGAACAGTTATTGAGGTTAAAAGCTTTGATCGGAATAAGGGGGATGAGCTTGATCCGGGAGTAATTAAAAAAGTTGTCGTTAAGGTGGCTCAAATGAGAAAAATTGTCGTCGGCGATAAATTAGCTGGCCGTCATGGTAACAAAGGCGTGATCAGTAAAATTGTTCCGGTCGAGGATATGCCCTATTTTGCCGACGGCACTCCAGTAGATATTATTATTTCCCCGCTTTCGGTTTTGGCGAGAATGAATTTGGGCCAGTTACTTGAGGCTCAATTAGGTTGGGCGGCCAAGCAATTGGGTTATAAAATTGCCCTGCCTGTTTTCGAGCCGATTGATGAGTCGTTGATTGCAAAAGAATTAGAAAAAGCAAAATTGCCCAATACCGGTAAGATTCAACTTTTTGATGGACGCACCGGCGAGTCTTTTGCCGAGAAAACTGCAGTTGGAGTGGCTTATATTCTTAAATTAATCCACATGGTCGAGGATAAAACTCACGCCCGCTCCACCGGCCCGTATTCGCTTGTCACTCAACAGCCTTTGGGTGGTAAAGCCCAAATGGGCGGACAGCGTCTTGGGGAAATGGAAGTTTGGGCTCTGGAAGCTCATCGGGCAGCCCACACGCTTCAGGAAATGTTGACCATTAAATCCGATGACGTCGTCGGCCGCGCCAAAGCCTTTGAGGCGATTGTTAAAAGTTTAGATATTCCCGAAGCCACGGTACCGGAATCATTTAGGGTTTTAGTGAAAGAATTGAACAGTTTATGTCTGAACATAATCCCCATGGGTGTGGTTGAAGCCGATGCCCTTAAGGACGATGAAGAGGAAGAAAAGGAAGATAAAAAAGAAGCAATTCTGGAGAAACAAGATGAATAAATTGACTGATTTTACCAGCCTGCAAATTAAACTGGCTTCGCCGGAAGTCATTAAATCCTGGTCTCACGGCGAAGTCTTAAAGCCCGAAACAATTAATTACCGGACCTTAAAACCGGAAAAAGACGGTCTGTTTTGCGAACGGATTTTTGGCCCGACTAAAGACTGGGAATGTTATTGCGGCAAGTATAAACGGATCCGTTACCGCGGGATTATCTGTGATAAGTGCGGGGTTGAAGTTACGCAAAGCCGGGTTCGCCGCGAACGCATGGGCCATATCAATCTGGCTTGCCCGGTGGCCCACATCTGGTTTTTCAAAGGTTCGCCCTCTCATTTATCCTTGCTTTTGGAAATTTCTCCCCGTAATCTTTCCGGCATCATTTATTTTGCCAAATATCTGGTAGTTAGCGTTGACAAAGAGGCTAAAAAAGATGTCTTTAAGAAATTAGACGATCAATTTGACGCTAAGATTAAAGAGTTGGAGCTTCAAGCCAAAACGGCTATTACTGAGGCTCAAGCTAAAGGAAAAGTCACCAGCGCTGAAAGTAAAAAGAAAATTAAAGCTAAAGAACAATTAGACTTGGCTTTGAGCGAGATTGATTTAAAAACCAAAAAAGAAATTGCCGGATTGCGGGAAATCCTGTCAACGGAAAAAGACACCGCTAAAGAAGTTTTTAATGCCGTTAAAGATTTGGTTAAGCGGACCCGGATGCAGACGGTTTTGTCGGAAGAAGAATACCTGAAACTGATGGAATACGATGCGGTTGATTGGCTTAAAGTCGGCATGGGCGCCGAAGCGATTCTGGAAGTGATCAAACAGCTGGATTTAACCAAATTGGCCGTCAGGTTCCGCGAAGAAATTCAAAAATATTCCGGCCAGCGTCAAATCAAAGCCATAAAAGTCCTGCGCATTATTGATGCCTTTTCCCGGGTCAGCATTGATCCTTCCTGGATGGTGGTGACGACCTTGCCGGTTTTACCGCCGGATTTGCGGCCGATGGTTCAGCTTTCCGGCGGGCACTTTGCTTCGTCGGACATTAACGATCTTTATCGCCGGGTGATCAACCGCAATAATCGTTTGAAACACCTGATGAACCTGGGCGCCCCGGAAATAATTTTAAGAAACGAAAAACGGATGCTGCAGGAAGCGGTCGATACTTTAATCGATACTTCCCAGGCCCGGGCGGTTAAGCGCCGCGGCGTCAAAGAACTGCGTTCGCTGGCCGATATGCTCCGGGGTAAACAGGGCCGTTTCCGCCAAAACCTTTTGGGTAAAAGGGTCGATTATTCCGGTCGGTCGGTGATTGTCGTCGGGCCCAATCTTAAGCTTAATCAGTGCGGTTTGCCCAAAATTATGGCTCTGGAAATTTTCAAGCCTTATGTTTTGCGCGAACTGATCAACCGCGGTTTTGCCCCCAACGTTAAATCGGCCAAGCACGTGCTGGAATGCCGCCCGGCCGAAGTTTTTGACATTTTGGAAGACGTCATCAAAGACCATCCGGTGTTGCTGAACCGGGCGCCGACACTGCACAAATTGGGTATTCAGGCTTTTTACCCGGTTTTAGTGGAAGGCAGCGCGATTAAAATCCATCCCTGTGTTTGTGCCGGCTACAATGCTGATTTTGACGGCGATCAAATGGCCGTTCACGTGCCGCTTTCCCAAGAATCAATGAAGGAAGCCATCGAATACATGATGCCTAATTCCAATCTTTTAAAACCGGCTGACGGCTCGCCGATTACGATTCCCAACAAAGAAATGGCTTTAGGGATTTACTATCTGACCTCAATCGACTCTCTCTTGAAAGAGGCCGCGACGATTTTTACCAACCAGGAGGAAGCCATTTTTGCCTGGCAAACTAAAGCGATTGAACTGCGCCAGCCGATCCGGGTCCGTTTAGATGAAATTGTGACCACGACCGTTGGCCGGCTTTTATTCAACCAGGCTTTACCCAAAGCGCTTCGGTTTATTAATGACAGCGTTAATGCCGGCGGCATCAAATCGTTGATGAAAAAATCTCTAAAGCAGTGTTCCCAAGAGGAAACGGTGCAGTTGATTGATGAGTTAAAAACCTTAGGTTTTCTGGTGGCGACCAATTCCGGTATTTCCGTTTCGGTTAACGACTGCAAGATTATCGGCAACAAAGATAAATTGATCAACGAAGCTAATAAAAAAGCGGCCTTGATCGAGGAAAACTATAAAAACGGTTTGATTACCCGGGAAGAAAAACGCCGCTTAAGCAATGAGCTGTGGATGGACACGACCGACGATATTGCCACGGCTACCTGGGATAATTTTGAAGTCAACAATGCCGTTCGAACTATTATTGATTCCGGCGGCACCCGGGCATCCAAAGATCAGGTTAAACAGTTGGCGGCGATGCGCGGACTGGTCGTTGACCCCTTAGGTAAGATTGTCGAACTGCCGACCAAATCTAACTTTAGGGAAGGTTTGTCGATTTTCGAATACGTCACCTCGTCCCGCGGTTCCCGCAAGGGCTTGACCGACTCGGCCATCAAAACCGCCGACGCCGGTTATCTTACCCGGCGTTTAGTCGATGTCGCTCATGACATGATTATCCGACTTGAGGATTGCGGCACCAAAAACGGTTTGAAATTTGTCAATACGGGTACTCGGGGTAAAGCCTTTGCCATCCGGATTACCGGCAGATTTTTAGCCGAACCGATTATTAATCCGCGCACCAAAAAAACCCTCTTTGCCAAGGGTGTATTAATTGATGAAGAAGCGGCCGAGGCGATTATCGTGGCCAAGGTCGAATCGGTGACCGTCCGGTCGCCTTTGACCTGTCAGGCCCGTTACGGTTTATGCAGTCAGTGCTACGGGTGGGATTTCTCCACCAAAAAGCCGGTGACCATCGGCGCTCCGGTCGGGGTGATCGCCGCCCAATCAATCGGCGAGCCGGGGACCCAATTAACCATGCGGGTCAAGCACTTCGGCGGCATTGTTGTTTCCGATGTGACCCAGGGTTTGCCGAGGGTTGAGGAATTGTTTGAAGCCCGGACGCCAAAATTAGCCGCGCCGCTGGCGGAAATTTCCGGCAAGATCAAACTTAAAGAAACACCGCAGGGTTATCAGTTAACGATTACTCCGATTGGTGCCAAGGGCCAAATGCGTACCTATTTGGTGCCGTTAACCGCGACCTTAAAAGTCAAAAATAATGACTTGGTGGCGGTCGGCGAGCGGTTGGCTACCGGGGCCCTGAACGTTAAAGAATTATTAGCCACTACCGGCTTGTTATCTTCCCAGGAATACTTGATTGAAGAAATCCAGGCGGTTTACGAATCCCAGGGAATTCCGATCCATGACAAACACATGGAGGTGATTGTTCGCAAGATGTCCGACAAAGTCCAGATCGACTCGGTTGGCGACACCAATTTATTAATCGGCGAATTTGTTGAGTTGCCCCGGTTTGCCGCCGAAAACGCCCGGGTTAAAGCCGCCAAGGGCCAGCCGGCCACTGCCCGGCAGGTCATGCTGGGGATTACCCGTTCGGCTCTGTACACCGAATCGTGGCTGTCAGCCGCCTCGTTCCAGCATACCTCGTCGGTTTTGACCGAGGCCGCCGCCGAAGGCCGGATCGACAAACTTTTGGGCTTAAAGGAAAATGTTATAATTGGCCGGTTAATTCCTACCGACCGGGAACGGGCGGCTTTGGAATAAATTTTTATGCCGACAATTAATCAGTTAGTCAAACATGGCCGTCACCGCAAACCGGGTAAAATCAAAGCCACGGCTTTGCGGAAAACTTTTAATCTAAAGGAGCGGCGGATGCTGAACACGGTTAATCCGCAAAAACGGGGCGTTTGTACCGTGGTTAAAACGATGACCCCGAAAAAACCAAACTCGGCCCTGCGTAAAGTGGCCCGGGTTCGCTTATCCAATAAACAGGAAGTCACCGCTTACATTCCGGGTATCGGCCACGATCTGGCCGAACACTCGATCGTGCTGGTCCGCGCCGGCCGGGTCAGAGATTTGCCGGGTGTTAAATATCACATTATCCGGGGTAAATACGATGCGGCCGGCGTGGCTAACCGCAAGACTTCCCGCTCAAAATACGGTACTAAATCATCAGGAGCCACGACCTCGACGGCTGCGGCTACTGCCGGGGCGGCCGCATAATCTATGTCCCGATCTAAACAAGCCAAAAAACGCCGGATTGCCCCCGATCCGATTTACCAAAGCCGTTTGGTGGCCAAGTTAATTACCGTGACCATGTACGACGGCAAAAAATCCACCAGCCAAAAACATATCTACAAAACCTTGGAAGAGATTAAAGCCAAAACTAAAGAAGACGCTTTAGCCACTCTGCGCTTGGCGCTCGATAACATCAAACCGGTCATGGAAGTCCGTTCCCGCCGGGTAGGCGGTGCCGCCTACCAGGTGCCGGCGCCGGTCCGCGGCGAAAGGCGCGAGGCTTTGGCTATCCGTTGGCTGGTAGCCGCCGCCCGGGGCCGGTCCAATTCCCAATATCACCATTTTTACGATAAATTAGCCGCCGAAATTTTAGATGCCGCCAAGAAACAGGGCGGGGCGATGGACAAAAAGAACCAAATGCAAAAAGTCGCCGATGCCAACAAGGCCTTTTCTCATTTTCGCTGGTAATATTTTTCAAATTGAAGGAACTACTTCTTATTAAATCCTGTTATTTTAAGTGCATGATCGACCATCTGTCGATCAAGGGTTCCTGCATTGGGAACCTTTGGAACTTTCGATTCAGGGTCGTTGGGCCAGGCGCTTGCCAGAACCGGTGTCGCGTTTAACACCTTCGAAAAAATACTCTGCCAGCCTGGTATTGGTATTGTTAACGCCACGGCAATTGCCGGATTAGCTAAAGTAAATAGGATCGCTAAATGAGGGAAAAAAGCGGGTTCCAGGCCTAAAGAATTCATTGTTCGGATAGCTGATAATATGCCTTCATTACCCAAGGTCTTTATACCAGCTTCAAGCCCTTCTTTTTGAAGAGCTTCCCAAACATGCCGTGAACCGTTGCCACCCCCGACAAGCCTAAAATACGACTGGAACACTGGATCAGCCATTTCAGCTACAAAAGCCATAAAACAAATATTATACCCTATAATTAATTATGTCAAGGCGTGCTACAATTAATTAATGTTTTCCAGCCGGCATTTTTTTTCTTCCAAACCCTTCAA
>Ga0210044_10001517_pt1 | contig 35320 bp, 34 predicted proteins | sample CryGey13umfilter_2_FD_183959 | JGI IMG/M metagenome (GOLD analysis project Ga0210044, IMG submission 183959) | Groundwater microbial communities from aquifer in Utah, USA - Crystal Geyser 4/9/14 3 um filter (SPAdes) (version 2) | ecosystem: Environmental > Aquatic > Deep subsurface >...
GAATAATACTATCATAAAGGAAGTCTCCAAAAAATGAATCGGTGGTATGTTTTTTAAAAGCCATCTAACCCTCCAAAATTAATAACTAACTTATTTATATTTTAGCTTCCTAAGGCCAAAATGTCAATCATTTTAGGGGCGCTTTCTAAGTTATTTAATGAGCCTTTTTTTATGTTTTTTAGACAGCTTTTTTTCAAGAAATTTTAAAAAAGTAAGGATTTTGGGGAGTTTTTCAACGGTCTCTTTTTAAGGTTATTGACAAAAACGAATTTATGAGCTATTATTCTTTAGTATTAATGGAGCTAAAAAATGGCGCATACAAAAGCGGGCGGTTCGACGAGGCTTGGACGAGATTCAGAATCGAAGCGTTTAGGAGTTAAATTATTTGGAGGCGAGATAGCAAAAGCCGGCAATATTATTATCAGACAAAGAGGAACTAAATACAGGGCCGGTAATAATGTCTTAGTTGGTAAAGACTATACTTTATTTGCAAAAATTTCCGGTATCGTTAGATTTCAGAAAAAAAATGTGACTAAGTTTAATGGTAAGGGCGAGAAAACTACCTTTGTAAACATTGACGAAACAAAATAAAAAACTCCCTAAAGATTTTTTAAGTCTTCAAGTAGGGAGTTTTTTTATTTCTTGTTTATATAACTATGATACACGATTTCGGCCCAGTTTTCTTTACCGTCCAAATAATTGGGCAAGTCTTTTTTGGAAACCATAAAAGGCTCTAAAAATTTAGTTTCCCTTACACCCACTCTGTTATTTTCAATTTCGGCGTCATAGAGAAGGCCGATATGGTGTCTTGATACTTCTTGACTTTCATCATAAATAAAACCAACAAGTTTTATGTTTTTAAATTTAAGTTTCGATGTGTCAATTTCTTCCTCTATTTCTCTATGCATTCCTCTTTCAATAACGTCTTTTCCTCTATCTCCTGTGCCTGAATCCAAGGGGTTTATGTGACCCCCAACGCCAAAGGTATAGGCTTCGTAAAGCCTCTTTTCCTTACCCTTGGGAAGCCTTTTTAAAACTAGATACTTGTCTTTTTTGTGGACTAAGACATAGGGGATAATTTGTTTCCATTCTTCGTTTATCTCGGCATCGTCTCTATCTATATACCTTACTGAACTTCTTATCTTTCTGTAAAAAGAATTAACGTTTGTATCTTTAAAGCCCGTAAAAAAACCAGCCTGCCTAAAAGTAATGTCATCGATTGCGAGGACTCTTTCTTTAATCTTCTCGGGATCAAAGGTAGGTTCGGGTAGGATATCTATTTCGATGCCCGCTTGTCTAAATATTTCTTGTGCTTCGATATTGGTATAACTTAAGAAACAAACGAACCTTTTAATTTTTGCATTAACTAAAAGCCTAGCACAGTGAGAGCAGGGAGAAGTTGTGCAATAAATAGTCGCGCCATTTATGCTAGTTCCACTTAAAGCAGCCTGGATAATTATGTTTTCTTCGGCGTGAATTGCTCGGCAGACACTGGTCAAGGATCCGGAAGGAATGTTATTTTGATCCCTTAAACAACCAAGCTCAAGACAATCTTTTATACCTGAGGCGGCACCATTATAGCCGGTAGTCAGAATATGCTTTTCCTTAACTGCAACGGCACCAATTTTTCGTCTAATACAAGTTGATCTTTCTGAAACCACTTTGGCAATTTTAAGAAAATATTCATCTATGTCGGGTCTTAATTTCTGTGGCATATTATTCCTTAATGATATTTACGGAGATATTTGCGGTAATTCCATGGCCAAGCTTGACTTCTATCTCATGTTCTCCGAGTTCCTTTAAGTGAGGGGTATCTATATCGTGCTTGTCGATGTCAAATCCTTTCGTTTCCAATGCTTTGTGAATATCTTTGGCGGTAATAGAACCAAATAATTTATCGTTTTCGCCCGTTTTCACCTGTATTTCAAGTTTAATTCCGCTTATTTTATCGGCTAAACTTTGGGTTTTGGCGGTGATTTGCTCCTCTTCTTTTTTGATTTTATCCATTTCCTTTTGTAAATTTTTAACGTTTTCCTCGCTCGCAATTTTTGCATAACCGTTTTTAATGAGAAAATTTTTTGCATATCCATCAGCGACATTTTCAATTTCCCCATGTCTTAGATTCCCAATTGATTTTAATACGATAACTTTCATTTTGCCTCCTCTTTAACCCTCTCTTTTATTTTAATTATGCTTTTTACGAACCCATTAAATAGCGGATGTGGAAATTGCGGCCTGGACTTGAATTCGGGATGAAACTGAACACCAATCATAAAAGGATGATCGCTTATTTCGGTAATCTCGACTAAAGTTTGATCCGGCGATACTCCTGCAACTTGCATTCCATTATTTTCAATTTGTTTTTTATAATCATTATTAAACTCAAAGCGGTGGCGGTGCCTTTCGGATATTTTTTCCTGGCCATAAAGTTTAAAAGTTTTTGACTTTTTATTCACATGGCACGGCCAAGCTCCGAGCCTCATTGTTCCGCCTTTTTTTGTAACAAATTTTTGATCTTCCATAATATGAATTACGGGATGCTTGGTCTTTTCGTCAAATTCCGTGGAGTTTGCATCTTTTAGCCTCAAGACATTTCTGGCAAATTCAATTACCATAATCTGCATTCCTAAGCAAAGTCCAAGGTAAGGTATCTTGTGCTCCCTTGCATATTGGGCGGCTAAAATTTTACCCTCAATGCCACGATGCCCAAAGCCGCCTGGAATTACGACTCCATCCAAATTCTCGAGCAAAATTTCCGGATTCTTTTTCTCTAATAGCTCGGCGTCAACCCATTTAATTTTTGCCTTAAAGCCATTCTTCCAGCAGGCTGCTTTTAAGGCTTCTGTAACGGAGGCATAAGTGTCCCAATTGGCCATATATTTTGCAATAATGCCAATGGTAATTTCTTTTTGAGCAGAATTAATGTTGTCCACTAGGTTTTCCCAGCTTTTGAGATCCGCTTTTCTTTTGGGTAAGCCGAGTTTATCAGTAATGTATTCTCCAACCCCGGCTTTTTCTAAGTTTAAGGGTATCCTGTAGACGGTGTCGATAGTGGGCAGTGGAATGATGGCTTCGGTTGGGACGTCCGTAAAAAGTGATAACTTTTCAAACATGCCATTCTCCATAGGATAATCGGCTCTTACCATCAGCATATCGGGTTGAATTCCCTCTTGTTTTAATTCTTTCACGCTGTTTTGAGCCGGTTTTGTTTTTAACTCGCCAGATGTTGCCAGGTAAGGTAAGAATACTAGATGTGCATAAAAAACATTTTCTTTGCCGACAATTCTTTTCATTTGTCTGATAGCTTCTATAAAATGAACACCTTCATAATCCCCAATAGTACCACCGAGCTCCACTATTAAAATATCAAACCCCTTGGTAGCTTCAAAAATAACTCTTTGACATTCTTGAGTTACGTGTGGAATAACCTGTACGGTTTTTCCTAAATATTTTCCCTCTCGTTCGGCATTTAAAATATTGTTATAGATTTGGCCGCTCATGATGCTGGATTTCTTAGTAAGACTGACGTTTATAAATCTTTCATAATGGCCGATATCTAAATCTGTTTCGGCGCCATCGTCTGTAACAAAAACTTCCCCGTGTTCACCGGGGTTTAATGTTCCGGCATCAAAGTTTAAATACCGGTCAAGTTTTTGCAGGTTAACCAAAAATCCGCGAGCCTTAAGGATAGTCCCAATAGAAGCGGCAGCAATTCCCTTTCCAAGCCCGGATAATACCCCGCCCGTAACAAAAATAAATTTTGTATCTTTATTTATCATTTCCACCTCCTCAACAGTTTATAATTTGGTCTTTATAAACTCAAGAGCTTTTTTTATTACCGGATCATTTTCTTCAAAAATAGTGGCATCGTCGCCAGTAATGTCTATGTCTGGCGATAGTCCCTTCTCATTTATTGATTTATCGTTTGGAGTATACCAGTGAGCGGTTGTTATTCTTAGAATGGACGAATCACCGTAGGTTATAAGCTCTTGAACAGAGCCCTTGCCAAAAGTTTTTTTGCCCATTAGAGTTGCTCTTTTATGGTCGGATAATGCACCGGCTACAATTTCGGCCGCTGATGCTGAGCCCTCATTAACTAGAACAACTATTGGGACACGTGGGTCGGTAAATTTGCCGAGCCCACTTGCTTTATGAGAAGTGACAATTTTGCCATCATTCTTTTCAATCAAAATATCGCCATTTTTAATAAACTGAGACACAACATCAATGGATTTATCCAAAAGGCCGCCGGGATTATTCCTCATGTCGATAACAATGCCTTTAACGTTTTTTAATCTAAAAAAGTCCAGTCCTTCATCGGTCAATCTTGCCGTATCGTCAGAAAACTTCTTTATATGGAGATATCCAATGCCGTTTCCTTTTATTTCCCATGATACGGATTTTATTTCAATTCTTTCCCTTGTAATATTGAAGGTTAAATTCTCCGAGCCTCTAATAATTTTAAGTTTAACCTTAGTTCCTTCTTGGCCTCTTATTTTTTCCACAGCTTGATCTACTGTCATTCCAGCTGTTTCCTCGTCGTTTATGGCGTCAATTATGTCATTTGGTCGTAGGCCCGCTTTTTTGGCGGGAGATTCTGGGAGGGGGGCAATAACGCTAATTCGCTTGTCTTTCATGCCAACCTCGGCGCCAATCCCTGAAATGGATCCGGCAAACTCGTCCTCGAACTGCTTTGATTCTACGGGTGTCATAAAATATGTGTACTGATCACCAGCTGCGCTAACCATACCGGATATAGCGCCGTATAGAAGTTTTTGTTTGTCTATTTTTCCGTCGTATTTGCTTTCAAGGTCATCATATACCTTCCAGAACATACTAAAATCGGTTTCTATGGGGCTAAGGGATATTTTTGGTATAAATCCACGGCTTACGTGCAATCGTTCTTGTCCCGAAACCCAGCCGACGCCATAGCACATAAAACAAAGTAGGCCTACTGATAAAAATTGAAGTACTTTCCTATACCTATTTACAAAATTCATACAAAAATTTCCCCTTTGACTTAGTATAATAAAAATCGGCAATAAAATAAACCCTAATTAGGGAGAGTGTCATTGCGAGGAACGAAGCAATCTCTTTACGCTCGAAACAAGATTGCCGCACTCCTTCCAGTCGCTCGCAATGACGTTTTTGGTGAGTTATTCAACGGTCTCATTAGGATTTCTTTGCAAGATTATATAGTCTTCAAAGGATTTATTTTCAGAGTAATAACTTTTGAAATATTCTACCAGTTTTTTATTCTGAAAATATAAGCTATCGTTCCCTGCCGGATAGATCACGTATTTGGGCTTTGAAGCTTCCATATCTTTAATATAGATGTCAGAAAAACCAAAACCATATTTCTCCCTCTCGTCTAGTAGCAGAACGCTTGCCGAAATGAAACGTGAACCGGATTTTCTGTTTGTGAGTTCATAAAAAGTGGCACCGTAAGTATAGGCTACTATTTTATCGTTTTCACTTGTAACCGATTTTATATATTCTGAAATATCTTTATTCTCCTTGGCTTCTGCTGCCACGGGTCCGCCAAAAAAGTTATAAAATTGCTTCATAGACGTTGTCCATGCAAGTAGTGAGGAGAGAATTAGTATTGATACGCCAATTTTAAACGTTATGGGTTTTGCGTTCTCCCAAAAATATATAAATCCCAAAATCATGACGGGAAAAGTTATTAAAAGATAATAAGGGTAAAAAGATCCGAGCATAATTATAAAGACAAAAGAAATGATAGAAAAATAAGAAAGTATCGTAAGTTCCGGTTCTATATTCTTTCTTAGGTTTTTAATTAAAGTTAAGGAATAAAGAAAAAATGGCAGCACAAAGGATAATAAAACTACTATGAAAATGCCCTGCGGAGATACGTGCCCTGCCCAAGCGCTTTTCATGTATTTTGAGCTAAAAATAAACGAGGCGGTAAAAAAATCATTTATGGCATCATTTTTATAAAAATATAGAAGCCAAATTAAGGTATGAAATGCGAGTGGCAGGCCATATAAAAAAAGCTGCCTGATAATTCGTTTTAACGTTTTTAGATTTGAAATGATTATATTTAATATTATTGGCAAGGAAAATAAAGCAAAATTACCTTTTAGGAAAAAAAGTATGGAAAAACAGAAACCGCTTGCCAAAAGGTAACGGCTTTTTTTGTTATTTAAGTAACTAAAATAAGATAAGACCATCAACAATAAAAAAGTAAGACCAAAATTTTCCGTGTTGTTTCCGCTTGAGGTAAATTGCGATAAATTTCGAAAAAAGACATAAAAAAGTAAAGATATTCTGGAAAGATAGGTGAATTCCTTGGTATTAATTTTTTTGGTGATAATTAGGGCGAGCCTATAAAATAGAAAGCAATCAAAAATGGCGAACAAAGTAAATAAGATTCGGTGAAAAATGATATTGTCGCTTAAGATTAGGTGCATAATTGCATTGATGACAAAAATAATTGGCGGTTTATGATCCCAAGCGCTAATGTAGAGAACGCCGCCCTCAGCAAACATCTTCCCGACGTAATAAAAAATCCAATGGTCTGAGTCATATGGGTAAAACCAAGTGGCAAGTCTGGAGACAATAAATAACAAAACCAAAATACTCCAAAAAAAGTTATTATTGGTTACTATTTTATAAAAGATTCTGTTATGTAACTTCATTAAAGAAAAATAAACGGATTAGCGGTGCCACTATATTTTGGACCATGATAATTAGGTTCATTATATAATACGAATTCTGTCCATGCACTGAAGTGCAAGTGAGATTCGGTAGAAAAACCGGTGCTGCCTTCGTAACCGATAGTTTGTCCCTGGCTTACAGCTTGACCCTGAGAAACGGCAAACCCACTTAGGTGACCATAAAAAGTAACTAAACCGTTAGGATGCTTTATGGCTATCCAGTTTCCCCAGCCTTGTGAATTATATGATCTTCCGATATCTAAAATCATACCATCAGCTGCGGCCTTAATTGGCCCCGGGTAACCCATGTAGATGTCTATACCGTTGTGGATATTTCCGCGATATGGGCCACTGGGATTGCCGCATTCGGCAAAGGACGTGCATCCGTAGCCTTGACTTAGAATTCCAGCCGACGGCCATTTTAAATATCCATTGCCGCTACCTCCCTGGTAGGTGGAAGCGTAATTACCAGTAGCACTTGCTATTGCCGATTCATAGGCGGCCCACGCTTCAGCTTGCTTCTCTCTGGCACTGGCCAGCTGGCTTTGATAGGCCGATTCTATGCCCCTTGTTTGGTCTAGTAGCACCTGTTTATTTTGTCTTTGGATATCTAAGACCTTTTTCTTTTGATCTTGCTCCGCTTTGAGTGATTCGAGGGTTTCTTTATCTTTTTTAAGTTGAATTCTTTTATTTTCAAGTTCGGTTTTTAGAATTTTAATCTTGTTTAAATCATCGTTAACTTTTTCCTGAATTGCTTCAACATATTCCATCTTGTTTAAATATTCCGAAAAGGAATTTGAGCTGGCAATCATTTCCAAAGTTGTCGTGCTGCCATTGGAATATAGTTCAATCAAATATTCCCTTAAAATTATCTGCTCCGCCTTTATTTCTTTTTCGGTTTCGGTTATTTTATTTGTTGTTTCGTCCATTGCTGCGTTAGTGGCGGCGACTTTTTGGGCTAGTAAATTAATCTGTTGCTCTACCATGTCAATTTGGTCATCCATTACAGATACTTCATCTTTAAGGGTTTTTGCATCATTCTTTTTTTGAGTTATTGAGCTTTGAAGATTGTCAATTTGTTTCTGCAATTGATCGATTTCGCTTTTTTTGTCATCGGTAAATGAAGCGTCAACCTTTCTTACAGGAATAAAACCTAGCGAGAGGACGAAGACCGCGAGTATTAAATTGATGCCTAATGTTTTTTTCATTACCTTTGCAAATTAATGATTCAATTCTATTATAGCATATTTTGTCAACAGGGCTAGCCTGTTAAACTATTGCTTCATGTGTCCGTATAAAGTCATATAGCCATTACCGTGATCAACGACCTTATAATGGCCATATCCGTTAGGCATCCAGCCATCCGTAACAACGGTGCCCGGAGCAGCGGCATGAATAGGTGCTCCATATCCGGCACTTAAGTCTATGCCGTTGTGAAAAGAATAGGCGGCATTCCAATTTGGCTTACCATAATATTGAGTAATAATGAATCCGCTAAGAGGCCAATTAAAAGTACCATTATTTAGAAGCGGTAATGGATCAACGGCTACCCCGTTTTTAAAGACCGTAAAGTGCAGGTGGGTGCCGGTAGAATAGCCGGTGTTGCCTTGATATCCAATAATTGCTCCGGTAGATACTTGCCCACCGCTTGTTGATCCTCGGTTATAAAGAGAAGAAACAATGTTTTGGATTTCCCTTTCAGCGGCGGCTTCCTTGTTCCTTGATGCGGTCAATAAATCTTGAAATCTTTGTTCTTCCCCAAAAGTCATGTCCAATAATTTTTGCTTCTCGGCCTTTGTATTATCAAGACTTGTCTTTTTTGCCGTCAACTGGGTTTTTGTTTCGTTTAATTTTTTATTTTCTTGTTCTGCTCTAGATTTATTCTTATCTAAATTAGCTTTAATATCTTTAATTGTTGTAACCTGATTGTTAACTTTTTCTTGCAGTGTTTCGGTATATTCCATTTGGTTCATGTATTCAGAGATATTGTTAGAACTAACAATCATTTCCAGGGCAGAAGTCTTCCCCTGTGAATAAATCTCGGTTAAGTAGTCTTTAAGAAGTTCTTGAGCCTCTTTAAGTTTTTTTTCAGTTTTCTTGATCTCTGCGTTTAAAGATTTTATTTCGCTTTGTAATTTGTTAATTTGCGAAATGGTTAGATCAATTTCTTCGGTGACGGTTGAAATTTCGGTGTCAAAGTAAGCAATTTGGTCATTTAAGGTATTAATTTTGGATTTTTTTTCCCGCAGGCCGTTTTCCAAAGTTTTTATTTGATTTTGAATCTGGCTTAATTCATTTTTTTTATTGTCCAGCGTTGAAGCGTTTGCCGGAATGGCCACGGTAAAGATTAAAAAACCCAAAATGACCTTTAATAAAAGTCTTCTATTTCTAGACATAAATTCCCCCTAAACATAAGCATTATGATTTTAAAAAAGCAAGGAAGTGGTTAAAAACCTAAAACCTTGCGTTTTTTCAAGCGAGTCGCAAATATTTTCTAATGGCAAAGAAAGAGCTTAAAATGCCAATTAATGTTCCCAATAAAAATTCCGCCAGAATTACGGACCATAAGTTTAATCTTAAGAAATTAAAAATGTTGGAGATTCCAAAAAACTGACTGATAGAAGTCCCAGAAAGCGAAAACAAGGGATACGTAATGGCGATGGATACAATTGTGCCAATAAAGCCATATATAGCGCCCTCAAAGACGAAAGGACCCCTGATAAACCAATTAGTAGCGCCTACCAGTTGCATAATTTCAATCTCTTCCCTTCTGGCAAAAATTGCAAGTCGGACAGTATTAAAAATTATGATTAAGGAAATACCGGCAAAAACGGAAGCTAAGACCCAACCAGCTTTTTTGGTGATGCCGGCCACTTTGACAATTTTATCAACAACTGCTTTTTTCTGTCCTTCATAGGAAGGGTGGTCAACAATATTCTTCGTTTTAAATTCATCAATTACTGAAGCTATGTTGCCTTGTTTCTCCGGATCGTAAAAGTCTACCTGAACGCTGGAAGGCAATGAGTTCGAGCCTGAATTTTCAAGTGCTTCCAAAAGCTTTGGGCGGAATTTATACATCTCTCTATAGTCTGCAATAGCCTTTTCGCTAGAAGTAAAAGTTATCTTAAAGACGCTGGAATCGTTTTTAAGGGCATCTTCGAATTGGACAATCTGTTCACTGGTTACGGTTGCTTTAAAATAAATAGACATGTCGGCTTTTTTCTTAACAATATCGGAGCCCTCGGCGATTAGCAGTGACAAAATTGCAAAGAAGGAAATGATCATTAAAGTGATAACCATCATGCCGATAGCGGCGACTGTTAACCAGCCGTTTCTGGCAAAACTTCTTAGTCCCGATCTAACTATTCTTGATAAATCTACGAAAAACAAAATTCCTCCTATATGGCGTATCGGCCAATTTCCTGATCTTTTGCGACTCGACCCTGATTAATTGTAATAACTCTTTTCTTGATGGCATTAACAATTTCCCTGTTATGTGTTGTCATGACAACTGTTGTGCCGTATTGATTTATTTTAAGCAGTAGTTCTATAATTTCCCAAGCATTTTTTGGATCCAAGTTGCCAGTAGGTTCGTCCGCAATTAGTATTTTTGGTTGTCCGATAACCGCTCTTGCAATACCTACCCGCTGTTGCTCGCCTCCCGATAATTCGTTTGGAAAACTCTCCGCTTTTGAAGATAATCCTACTAGTTGCAATATTTTTGGCACCCTATTTTTTATTTCCTTGGTTGGCATACCGGCAGCTTCAAGAGCAAAAGCGGCATTTTCGTAAATTGTTTTTTGCGGCAGCAGTTTATAGTCTTGAAATACAACGCCGATTTTTCTTCGAAGATATGGGATGTCCGATTTTTTCAAATTTGTCAAATCAACCCCGCCCACAAATATTTTCCCGTGAGTAGGTTTATCGTCCATGTAGATGCATTTTAACAAAGTTGACTTGCCGGCACCGGAAGTGCCCACAATTGTTACGAATTCCTTCGGTTTTATATGTAAATTAATATCTTTTAAGGCGGTTGTGCCGTTTGGATATTCTCTAGTTACTTTTTCAAAATATATCATATTTTGGTCTTTTCCTCCCAAAATTTATTAACGGTGAAAATTATAAATGGTGGTTTTATAAAGGTCAATACCTTTATACGTTATTTTTGGAAGCTTCTTTTTTTAAATAAGCTTCAATGAACTCATCTATTCCCCCATCCAATACTAATTGTACATTAGATGTCTCAAAATTAGTACGATGATCTTTAACTTTTGTGTAAGGTTGCATAACATATGATCTGATCTGATTCCCCCATTCTGCCGAAATAGCTTCCCCTCTAATTTCCGAAATCTTTTCTTTTTGTTTCTTATTCTCAAAAGCAATTAGCCTTGAATGCAAAATTTTTAAGGCAGTTTGCTTGTTTTGCAGTTGGGATCTTTCATTTTGCACAGAAACTGAAAGGCCGGTCGGAATATGAGTAATGCGGACGGCTGAATCGGTGGTATTTACACCCTGTCCCCCATGACCGCCTGATCTGAACGTGTCAATCCTTAAATCATCCTCGTTAATATTTGTATCAATATCCTCAATTTCCGGCAGTACATCAACTAAGGCAAAGGAAGTATGCCTAGCCTTATCGGCGTCAAATGGCGAAATACGAACTAAGCGGTGTACTCCGGCTTCAGATTTTAAATAGCCGTAAGCAAACGGACCCTTAATTTCTAAAGTCGTGCTTTTGATTCCCGCTTCTTCTCCGGGTGATATAGAGGTAATTTTAGTATCAAACTCATGAGTATCAGCAAATCTTTTATACATTCTAAGAAGCATCTCCGCCCAATCTTGAGCCTCTGTTCCTCCTGCACCGGCGTAAATGGACAAAATGGCACTGTTATCATCATATTCACCGGATAAAAGCATTTGAAATTCCATTTCCTCAAATTTGTTTTGTAGGTCAATTGTTTTATCTTGTATTTCTTTATCTAAATTGACATCGGAAGGCTTGACCATTGGAAGCAATTCAAGCAGGTCCGCAATATCATTTTTGATACTAAGCCACTCGGAGACAAATTTTTTTAGGTTCCCCAATTTTTTCATTTTTGTGGAGGCGTCTTCGTCGTCCCAAAAATGGGGGTTCAAGGTTTCTTTTTCCAGTTTTTCAATTTCATCTCTTTTATCGTCAATCTTTAGAATTGAAAAACCTTGATCAACTCGGGTCTTTAAGTCATATAAAATTTCTTTTGTTTCTTCCATAGTTTAAACATTATATCAAGAAACAGGCCTCTTTATAAGGGGCCTGTTTTTTTCTTGAATTCTTAGTATTTCTTTAGTGATTTTAGTAAGTCTAGTTTGGTTTTCCTTTTTAAGTAACCGGTGATTCCTAAACCTGTGAAGCTGAATAATATCGCTGTTTCGCCGCCGGCTTGTGGAAGTGGAGGCGGGGTTGGTGTTGGAGTAGGAGTTGGAGAAGGACATGGAGTTGGTGTCGGGGTGGGAGTAGGTGTTGGTGTAGGAGTAGGGGTACATGTTGGAGTTGGAGTGGGTGTACAAGTTGGTGTAGGAGTAGGGGTACATGTTGGAGTTGGTGTAGGTGTAGGAGTTGGTGTAGGTGTAGGAGTTGGAGTGGGTGTAGGAGTTGGAGTGGGCGCTTTCTCTTTTTTCTTGTTGCCATAGTATACGACTGTTTGCTCATTACACTTAACTTCTAATTTTACGATAGGAGTGGTAGCGTCCCAACCTTTTTCAACTACTTCAATTACTTTATAACTTCCAACCGGAACATTTTCGAATAAAGCTTCGCCATTTGAATTAATTCCGTTAGATTTATCGTAATTTGTACCGGATAAATTCATAACAAACGGCAAACCTAAAACGTTTTCATTCGAGTCTTTTGTGCCGTCGCCGTCTTTATCTTCGAATTTAATTACTTTCACTTTTCCAAGTTGTTGAGGCACTGTTTTGGCTTTATTGCCGAATTGGATAGTAGTAGTTTTATTGGCGTCAACATGTACGGGAACCGGATTTCTGGTTGTTGCAACCCAGCTTTTTTCATCGCCTTCAGTAACCTGATAATTACCTTCTTTAACACCGTGGAACCACGCTTCTCCGTTGGTGCCGATATAAACGCTTTTGCCGTTTGATAATTTCATTAGAAATGGTTTGCCCAATTTCTGTTCGCCGGTGTCCCATTTTCCATTACCGTTGACGTCATTAAATTTTTCGATTTTTATAGAACCTTTTTCCCATTCCCTAACCTTAATTGGGTTTCCGCAAGATTTTACGATAGCATATGAGGCATTTCCGTTTACATCAAGCCTGATAAAGGCAGGAATAGAAGAGGAAACAAAGGAAACGCTTGGCGGTCTCCAATACAATGACCCTATTCTTACAGAACCAGTCATGTTTGATCTTCCGGCTGAAAGAACATTTTTACCGACAACTTCGTTATTATAAACAACGGTGCCGGTTTTGGTAACATATCCGTCAACCCAAGAATTAATTTGGTCGGTATTTAAACCGAACTCATTGATATAAATTTGCTTAAGGTCAGTGTGTTTACTGTCGCCTTTATTCATTTTGCTGGTGAATTCATCTTTAGTGTATGCGCCGCCGTACATTACCGAATTATTATCATAATCTCTCGGTGAATTAGTGGTCGCAAATGACGGCACTAATGATACGGATAAAAGCGACAAACCAACAAACATATAGAACAGTTTGTCGATGAAAGTCTTTTTTCTTTTTAATTTGTTCATTTTTTACCTTTCGTTAAATAAAAAACAGGAATTTACCCTCTCCTGTTATTGATTGTTAAACTATAGCATGAATTTAAATACTTGTCAATATAATTGTTTATATTAATAATTCTAGAACACCATACCAAATAATTAATATAAATGTAATGAATAATTATACAAAGAAAGTACACCAAAAAAGGTATTTTTGCAAGCACTTGTTTTCTAAGAGCCTGTTCATAATCTCACCGCCAGTATAAGAAATAACGGGCTTATCGGCTGAAATCTCATAATTTCGGCTGCAAATTGTAGAAATCTCGTCAAAGTATCTTGATATTCTTCCTCAATTTCAAAAATTTTCGCTCGAAATTATGAAAATTTCAGCTCGACATGAGATTTTGAACAGGCTCTAAAATTTAAAAAGACGGAATTTTATCACAACATCCAATAATGACAATAAGTTTGTCAAAAAATTATTTTAGCTTAATTTCATTGGCTGTTGCGGTATCAGTTTGGTTCTCTATGTAGAACTTACTTTGGTCGGCCCAATTAGCTTGCCCTGATCCTCCGGACCAGTCATTTTGAGTAAATATTACGTTTTGCCAACGACTAAAATATTGGCTTAAATAGATGGGACTGCCATGTGGAAAAGTTATTTTTACTGTAACCATTTGAGTGGACGGGTCTTCCCAGATATTTTGTTTCGGATCCTGAACAATTGCATTTTCTACAATAGCGCCAACTCCGCCCCTTTGGTTTCTAAATACGTCATAAATAAATATTTCTCTTATGTAGTTTAAGTTGCCTAGTGTAATAGATTCGCTGCCGCTTGCCAGATTCCAATATCCGCTACTTATTATAGGATGATACGGAAAAAGGTTTCCTTTATTTCCTGTGCCGAGCGGTTTATAAATATCCTGCCATTTATTTGTTAAAATGGCTTTTGTACCTTCTATCCCTTCCTGGGCCAAAGCGGTTGCCTGAGTTATGTTGCCGGCCAAAGCTGTTGACCTAATAGATGCCAGAACCGCCGAAGAAACCGAAATTAAAATAACGGATAATAAGGTAATTGAAATTAAGGCTTCTAAAAGAAGTGATCCCCTATTGTTACTCATTTATGATCTCCAATTTGCCGTCTTGTCTTAAAGAAAAAAGCATTTCATTTCCTATGTTTAAATTTTTGAGCTTAAAGGCTAGGTCGTTTGATCCGGTACCATAGTTAGTGGTATTTCCCGTCATTTTATCAAACGCTATAATGTTGCCACCCGAATTCAGTGAAATGTTAGTAATTTGAATCTTTTGGGGCAAACTGAAAGTGCGTTTGTTTTCGGCATTTTGGTCTTGAAGTACAATATTATCTGCATTTAATTCAATTTGCCAACCAAGTTCTAGTTTTTGGCTTATGGAATTTGACCGGGTTTCAAGGATGATGGACTTTACTTGTTTGCCATTTTCTTTTAAGCTGTTCTGACTATTATAATTCGAGTATCCGTTCATGATCCCTAAGCTTAGAAGGCTAATGACTAAAAGAACTAATAATACTTCGATTAAGGTGAAACCTTTTTTAAAATTGTTCATATGTTAGACGTTTGAAATAAATTGATAAATTGGAGTAATAATTGAAACCGTTAGACCACCAATGCCAAGACCCATAATAATAAGTAATGCTGGCTCAATTAATGCAGTGATATTTTTGATAGAATTGTCAACTTCTTCTTCATAAAAATCGGCCATTCCTTCTAATAATTCATCTAGGGTTCCCGTTTTTTCGCCAACACTCACTATGCCCGTTACCACACCGGGGAACAAAGCCGGTTCCGATTTTAAGATTTGAGACAAATCCCTGCCTTTTTCAATTTGCTTTACAAAGCCATATACCTTTTCCTTGTAAACAACGTTTAGCGTTTCGGCTGTCAGTTTTAGGGCATCGGTAATGTTTAGACCGGAGGAAATGGTGGTGGATAAAGTTCTCGAGAATCGTGATAATTGAACATTCTTAGCTAATATATTAAATTTGGGTAGTTTCAAGGTTAGTTTGGAAATTAAATCTTTTGATGATTTTGTTCTTAAGGTCAAGATTCCGCCAACAATAAGTAAGATAAAAACAGTTACAGTAATCGGCCACCTTTTATTTAAAAAGAAGCCCGTATTAAGGAGAATTCGTGTGAACAAAGGCAGTTTTATACCCGACTGAGCAAATAAATTGGCAATTTTGGGAATTACAAATGTCATTAAAATAAAAACTAATATTAAGACTGCAAACATCAAAGTAGCGGGATAAATTAAGGCGCTTTTTATTTTATTTCTGGTGTCCATATCCTTTTTTAAATGAGTTGCCAGTCTTCTCAAACATTTATCGAGGTCTCCGCTTTGCTCGCCGGCTTTCACAATATTAATATAGTAACTTGAGAAAACATTTTTATAGTTCGATAAAACTGAAGAAATGGCATGTCCATTTTCTAAACCCTGTTGCATATCCAAGATAATTTTCTTCATATTTTCATTTAGAGTATCTTCGGACAGAATATTAAAAGCATCGTTAAGGGGGATACCTGCCTTTATCATTGTTGCCAAGTGTTCGGTAAAAATTAATTTATCCATGTTTTTTGCTTTGCCAAAAAAATTTAATTTCTTTCTCTTTTTAATATTCTTTTTTTGTTCTTTTATTGAGATAACAAAATAGCCCTGCTTTTTTAGGATGGTTACGACATCCTCGCGGCTTCTGGCATCGATATCGCCTTCCTTTTCATTCCCCTGTTTATCCACAGCTTTCCAATAAAAAAACATATTACTCCCTAATAACCCGCATTATTTCTTCATAAGTGGTAAGGCCCGAGGCGGCCTTGTTTAAACCATCCTGAAGCATAGTAATCATGCCATTTTTTACAGCGGATTGATGAATTTTTGTTTCCGGCGCGCTATCAATAATGAGGTTTCTAATGTTGTCATTTACTACCAGTACTTCAAAAATTCCAATTTGTCCCTTAAAACCGGATCCATGACATTCATCACACCCCTTGCCCATGTAGGCCATATTTGGCGATTTGTATTTTTTAATGTCGCTGCCCTCAATCCCTAAATGCTTGAATATATCCATTGCTTCTTTTTCGCTAATCTTCTTTGAAAAATTACATTTGGTGCAGATTCTTCTAACTAACCGCTGAGCAATTATTAGGTTTACAGTTGATGCAAGTAGGAATGGTTGAACGCCAATATCGATAATTCTTGGGATGGCGCCAGCCGCACTATTTGTGTGAAGAGTAGAAAGAACGAGGTGCCCGGTGAGAGCTGCATGAACAGCAAGTTCAGCAGTTTCTCCGTCTCTGATTTCGCCGACCATAATAATATCCGGGTCTTGCCTAAGCAGGCTCCGTAGCCCGTCGGAAAACCCAAGCCCTGTTTTAGTATTCACTTGAATTTGATTAATTCTTTTTATGTCGTATTCTACCGGATCTTCAATGGTGGAAATATTAACCTCGGGCTTATTTAAGAGATGCATAATAGTATAAAGGCTAGTGGTTTTTCCACAACCCGTTGGGCCGGTAGATAAAATCATTCCATGGGTTTTTTTAATTTGCTCATCTAGGAGAGCTTGCTGTTTTTGATCAAAACCAAGGGCTTCTAAGTTTAAAGGTCTCGAAGAGTCGGACAGCAGCCGCATAACAATTTTTTCGCCGTAAATTGTTGGCACAATAGATACTCTAATTGAGACCGATGCTTCATCTGTTTCATATTTAAATCGTCCGTCTTGCGGAAGTCTATGCTCGTCAATCTTAAGATCGGCTATTAACTTGACTCTGGCAAGAATGGCCGTATGAACCGCTATTGGCAGCCACAGAATGTCTTGAAGTACGCCATCTACTCTAAATCTGATCAATGTTTGATCCACTAAAGATTCGATATGAATATCTGAAGCGTCTTCTGAAGATGCGTATTCAATTAAGGTTTCTAAAATACTGATAACCGGAAGATCCTGAGCCAACTGCTGGGCATCTGAAGTTCCGGATTGGATAGCCTTACCGACGTTTTCATTTATAATCTTATCGAATTCCTTGTCGACATTGATTTCGTATAATGTTAATGCCTGTTTTAATCCTTGGTGAGTAACAAATGCCGGCTTTATGGACTTTTTCAGTTGATGTTCTAGAAACTGTACAGTTTTTAAATCCATGGGATCTATCATAGCAATAGTAATACTATTATCATCCTCGGCGACAGCTGCCACGTGATGTGATTTTGCATAATTTTCTGAAATTTTAAAAAGAGTATCCTTGTCTATCTTTCCCGACTTGAGGTCTAGATAAGGCATTTCCGAATAATCCGCCATAATTTTTGCCAGATATTCCTCGGACAGAATTCCTTTCTCTATTAGTATATCGGCGGTCTCCCTGTTGGCGCTTTTTGCATCCATATAAGCTTTTTCAAAATCTTTTTCGTCAACAAATCCGGAAGCTGTAAGCGCTTTTTTAAGTTCTGCTTCGGAAACATGTAGCATTAAAAACCCTCCCCGAAAAATCTATTTTAGAAGCAAACAGAAATTATAGATTAAGAACGGAAAACTAGTAAGTAATAAGTATGGATAAATTGAAATTCTATTGACCGCAATTTTTCTATACATCATATAAATATGACTGGCAATCATTATTATGAAGGCTGATCCCAAATAGAAACCGGCATATTCCCAACCCACTAAAAATGAAATTACAAAAAATAATAATAATTCTTCCTTTGTCATGATTCCGGGTCTAAATCTGTAAACAAAATATAAGGCGACAGTAAGCGAAACAGAAGAAACGAAGTTCATCAGAAACCTTGCTTGAAAAATGTTCAGAGCTACGATCTTTAGATAGGTAGGATTTTTAAGCGCTGCTTCGCCGAAAAAATTTCCGGGCATTTTGTATAGATAATACTGAAAAAACATCCAATAAAGCGTATCAATAAGGCTAAAAACAATTATGAATCCAAGAATCATATAAATGTATTTGATTTTTAATTCTTGTTTCTTTTTTATAAAAAGATAAGCTTCTATTGAAACCAAAATAAGGGCAGCTAGAGGCAGCCAGAATTTGAATAAATTACCGAAATAACCAAAATATCTAATAATATGTTCTGTGTTCATATGGCTGATTTTACTATAAAAAATAGAGATAAGCAAATTAAAAAAGCCGCCATAGATTTAGCGGCTTTTTTAAAATTAAACGTTAGTTTGTAGTAAAATCGAGTCTGTTTCCAATTTCATAACGATTGGCATTTGCTCCGCCATCGCTACCGTGTTTTGCTAGGTTAGCACTGGCTTCCATGGCGCAGTCAATTTTATATTGACCTGTACCGGTGTGGATAAACCTATAATAATAACTGCCGCTGTTTGTTGGATCTAACGGAAGGACTGCAACCGGTGCTCCCGAGGGTATTACGGTGAAATCCATAGGTATCCAACCCTTGCCGGTATTGTTTTGTCTATCGCTGTCGGTGACGACAGTTGCTTCTGCTGCTATGCCGGTTAAATTGAGTGTGCCCGAATCGTTATCATGATCAAAATCATAATTAAATAAACTTGGAGCTCCGGCAGCATCTGCCAATGTACTATAGGTCTTAAGTGCCGTAGTAAAGGTTCCGTCATCCGGATCTGTTGCTTTAAATGCCAGACTGTCTGCAAAAGCTAAATTCATAGCAGTTTGCAAAGTGCTAAAATCCGAAATTCTTTGTGAATCACGGCTTTTTTTAAGCATTTCAGACGGATTTAAAGCCAAAATCAAGGCTGACGCTAAAATACCGAGGATACCGATAACTATCAAAAGTTCGATAAGAGTAAATCCTCTATTTTTTCTGTTTTTCATTTTCCATCCTTAATATACTATAATAAAATATCTCAAAAAGTAGACTGTCTGTCAACCGCATTATTTTGCGGCATATTTTCTAATGGCATCGACAATTTCGTTCGGTTGCATTCTGGATTTAACTAAATATGCTTTTGCACCTAAATCCATACCTCTTCTTTCGTCCTCGTCACTGCCAACTAAGTTGGTTAGTAAAATTATGGGGATATGTTTTAGGCCGGCGTCCTTATTTAACTCTTCCATAAATTCAAATCCGTTCATCTCCGGCATCATAATATCTAATAATATTACATCAAAGTTGCCGTCTTTTTTCAATAGATCCAGCGCCATACTGCCATCATCTATTGTTACGATGTCGTCGCCTTCAAATTTAAATTTACGTTCGTACATTCTGGTCATTAACTGGTCGTCGTCTATAAGTAATATTCGCATATTGTCCTCCTTACATTGATTATATTACTTATCATCAGTTTTTGGCAAGCTAAAAGCCATTGCTGTGCCATTTTGAGGTTGGGAGTAAAGGATCCAAATTTTACCTTTCATGGCTTCCACGTATTGACGGCATATATAAAGGCCAAGTCCGGTGCCGCCTCTTTGGCTACGGGGATTAATATTAACCTGAGAAAATTTCTTGAATAATTTTAATTGGTCTTCTTTGGAAATACCGATGCCGCTATCTTTAACGATGGTAATTATTTTATCGTCCTCAATGTCGTGGCTTATGGTAACATTTCCTTTATCGGTAAATTTTATAGCATTACCGACTAAATTTGTCAGAATTTGAATAATCTTATTTTGATCTCCCCTAACCATTAGTGGTTTTGTTGGTTCTTTATAAATTAAATAGATCTTTTTTTGATCGGAAAGGGATTTTAATGTTTTGATAACAGACTTTGCAACGTCTCTTATGTCAAAATCTGACATTGAATATTGCATCCGTCCTTGTTCTAGCCGTGAGATATCTAGCATGTCCTCAACAAGTGCAAGTAGCCTCTGACTGCCCGTGTACGAGTCTTCCAGATACTCTTTCATTTCTTCCGCCACTGTACCCGCTTCGCCGTCAAGTACCATTTTAAGATTTCCCATGATAGCAGTCATTGGAGTTCTCAGTTCGTGCGACGTTACCGATAAAAATTCGTCTTTTGCTTGGTTTGAGAGAATTTCCTTAGTAATATCATGCATTGTAACTACCTGTCCGATAATAGTGCCTTTATCGCTAATTATGGGAGATATAAGTAAAGAAAAAGTGAGCTCGGTAGTAAATTCGAACGTTAAATTTAATTTGCGTTGCATTTTTATTTTAATTACATCTTCATTTATGGAGCTATCGGTCAAATAATATAATTCGTTTTCTTTTAATAGCTCCAGAGTTTTGCCGCTTTGATCGATTTTAGACTTATCAATTGGCGAACCAATATCCATAAGAATATTCTCCAAAAAATCAAAACCTAAGAGGTTTTTCACATTTCTGCCAAGAACACCTTCTCTTGATAAGCGAAAATTTTCTTCCGCAATATCATTTATGAGGACAATGCAACCATTGCCGTCAACCACCAAAAGACCGTCGGCGATACTTTTTAAGATTGCGTCTTCTTCTGTTTCTTTGATTTTAATTTTACTTATCAGTTGAGAGTTAGTTATGACCACGCTAGCTACTTTTAACATTTTTTCATAAAAATCTTTTACGTAATTTTCTGATAAATTTTTATTGGAATTAAGGCAGCAAATTGTTCCAATTATGTTTTTTCCATCGCTGATCGGGCCGGTAATAATGTTTTGACAATTTATTATATTTTTTTTTGCACAAACTCTTGCGTCACCAGCGGCGTTTTGACTGAATACAGTTTCATTGTTTTTGAAAGCTAAACCATTTATCGAATTTGAAATCTCAATTTTCAGATCATCTATTTCCTTTTTAGTAAATTCGTAGCTACCGTATTGTGCAATTAAATTTTTACTTTGAGCATCCGACAGAAAAAGAACTGTTTTTTCGCACTCCATATTAAGACCGATTACTCTTGTTATGTAGCTGACGAGTTTATTCCAATCGGCTGCCCATGCAATTGTTTGTGAAACCATTGTTAGGGAATCCGACTCTTTAAGCGCATTGGTCAATTTATATTCGGAGTCGCTCATATCTTCTAAAATATTAAGCATGGCTTTCTTAAAATCCGTAAGTTCGCCTACAGCAACTTCCAATTCTTTATTCTTATGTTCGAAGTCCCACATTCTTTTAGTAATCATTTCCTCTAAGGAGTTTGCATAAGTTTTAATTTTTTGATTTGAGAGAAACAGCTCGTGTAATGTCTTATACATAATATCAACAGTTTCCAGCACATAAATGGATCCAAAAAAGAATATCAAAACGGTAATAAGTGTAAGATCTGCTTTGGCACCAAAGTGGACAAAGGCAAAAAAGACAATATAGAATATCAGAAAATAACAGATTAGATAAAAAAGCACATACCATTTGTTTTTTTGAGTACTTTTCCTTATTAATTTAAAAATTCTAGGATATATGGTTGCTGCATAGCCCATAATCAAAACAGCAATTGTTCCCAGAATTGTTATCAATTTTTAGCTCCTTCAGTGGTATTTGAAAAATTGCTATCATAATTTGGTGATACCAAAACGTCACCGTTTTTAGTGGCCTGTTTAGATAAATCGCTAATTTGTTTTTTTAGTTCAATTAGTTTCAGTTCTCTAGAAACAATAAAGCGTTCTAAAATTCCCAAAGCCTTATTTTTATCTTCCAAAACTGCCACATGATATTTTAGTTCTCCTTCTTGCTTTTTAATTTCAGTGATGTCCCGAATAAAAAGCGCAAGAGAAACCGGACTGCCTAAACTATCCGTTACTAAATTACCGGAAACAGAAACGTCAATAATTTTCCCATCCTTTGTTAATTTTTTCGATTGGCAGTCTTTGCATTTTTCGTCCCTAAATAATTTTAAACATTTTTTTGCTTCTTCAATATGGTCATCGGGAGTAATTTTAAAAAAAGATTGACCGACCATCTCTTTTTTTGTATATCCCAAAAGATTTTCTGCTCCAATATTCCAGTCGATGATGTTGCCTGACAAACTGATAACAATTATCACTTCGGCGGATTGTCGAACAACGTTTTCGAAAAAATGACTTTGACTTAAGATGTCGGTTACATCTGTGCCGCTAAACAAAATGAAATTGCTATCCAAATCGAGACCGCAAGAAAACCATTTGATATATGTAATATTGTTTGACCGATTTAAGCCCGATATAAAATTTCCAGAAAAACGGTTTTCTAAAATATTATTAATGATATTCTTATTTTCAGGAAAGATAAGATTTACGCTTTTGCCAACGATATCATTTTTTGCAAAGCCTAGCTTGTGAAGAAGCTTATCGTTTACGGAAGTAATCTTACCGTTTGTACTTGTGATAACTGAATATTCTGAAGAACTAAGTAAAAATTTTGATAATTGTTCGAGGCTGGGGTCATTATTTTTCATATTATTCCTTATTTTCAATTATATCTTTTTTCTTTATTAAGGCATAATCATCTAAATTAAATTTTATTGCTTCGTTTTGAGCGACTGAACTATCGTTAAGAATTTTTGACAAAGCATTTTTTACAATAATTACAGCACTAATTAAGAAAGCACTAAATATAACAATGATAATTATTGTTATAAGCAATTTGGTTTTTTTCGATAAATATCTAATTTCCATTAATCCACCGTAAAGATTCTTAATTTAATTTGCGCTATAGAAATTAACGCTTCGCTACTTATTTGGACGTTGTCGATATACGAATAATAAACCAACGCGTTTAGGTCTTTTGTGTAATTAATAATGTCAGGCAGATTGCCGTTTAAATTTATTGTTAGCGAAAGATATTTAGGATCAATTACTGATATACCGGCTGACGGTGATACAATTGATTCAAATTTTATGGATTGTTTTAATTTATTCTTTTCCGCAAGCGCATCGAGAGTATCCAAGATCTTTTCCGGCTGTTTCCTCTTCGGAAAAACATTAACTAAATTTGTTATTTTGGGTAGAGCTAGTTTATAGTCATTTTCTAGTTTGCTTTTATTATTAATTTGAGTATTAAGTTTTAGTTTAGTAATTTTTTTTGCGTTTATTCGGTCGGCAGTATTGATCAGATTTTTTGGAAAAATAATAATCGAAAAAATTGCAATTATTATAGCTAAGACAATTTTTGAAATGATTATTTTGTTTCTTATGCTTGGTTTCATTATTTTATCTTTATGTTAATTTTAAAAATCGGATTATTTTTTTGTTCTATTGATGACAACGGCAAGTCAACTTCAATAAAACTCTTATTGTTTTTCAAAGCTTCTTTAAAAGCTAAAATTTCATCTCGAGTATTTGAATTGCCGTCAATTACAATCGATCGCTTAAGACTATCAATCTCTATTTTTGCGACTTTGGTATTTTTTGGGGCAGCATCATTTATATCTTTTAAGTATTGATCAACAAAAATTGCATTATTTTCAAAATTTTTTATCCGGCTTACTTGGGCATTAAATTCTTCTGCTCTCTTTTCTATTTCGCCACTTTTTTGACTTTGGCCGGCAATGTTTAGAGAAATAGAGCCGTCAATATTGGATTCGTATTTATAAACAAACACGAGAACTGATATAAATATCCCGATAATCACAAGGGCAAGAGTAACGGAAATGTTGGCTATGGTGTCTAGGAAAATATAATTTTTCTCTCTTATATATTCCTCTCTAACGCCAAAAGGCATTAGGCTAATATCGACGTCATTAATTTGATCCGTAAAAGATCGATCTAGCGCCCCAGCTAGTACCATGTTTGAAGCATTTTCTTTAGAAAATCTTTCATTTTTATCTACCAATTGTATGTCGAGGCTTAAGTCTTGTTGTAATTTTATTGTAAGAGCCTTTTTAGTACTTTCATTAAAATCTAAATAAAAAGAGTCAATCTTAAAATTTTTCTTGCCGGCAAAGTAATAGCTAAGTACTCTTATGATTGCCTGCTCGACAAATTCAAAAGGAGTTTTGGTTTCAATTTTCTCATTTTGAATAAAACGCAAGTTCCCAGCTTCAACCACATAAATACTGAGTTCATTATTAATGACGTAAACTCCAAGCAGATTTGTTTCTTTATCAACTGATTCCTTAACGGATCTAAAATGCGAAAATGCGAAAGTTTCAATTGCATGCAAGCTTATATTGGTTTTTTTAAAAGTATTAATTAGTCCTTCAATAAAATTTATGGGTGTTACGCCGACAAGAAATTCTTTTTTTCCTTTCTCGCCCCTAACATTTTCTATTTCCTGCCAATGGATAACGCACTCGTCTTTCACAATGGGCGTTTCTAACTCGGCATTTAGTTTAATTGAATCCTCAATCTCTTTTGGACTGATACTTGATGGAATAAACTCGTTTGTATAAAAGACAACTCTGTCCGGAAGCGTAAGAACGACAAAAGATTTTTTAAATTTTCGTCGATTCTTTTTCTTAATTTTCAGGAGTACGGAGTGAAGATTATCAAAATTTGGTTCCTTGATATTGCCAAATTCAAGCTTAACGCTTAGAGGTTTGCCAAAAATAAAACCCTTTTTGCCCTCCCTAGCGTCTTGAATGTTTAAACTTTTTTCATCAAGTTGTATTGCGATAGCATGTTTCAAAAAGAAACCTCGCTAATATTACTGACGCTAACCACACCATTTGATAAAACTACGTTTGCCGTCATCTTCTTTGATGGATGCAAAATCGATAGGTTATCAATAGTTGATTCAATAAAAATATTCTGGGTTCCGCAGCCCGTTATTCTAATTGTAGCAGAATATTCGTTGATTGGTAAAGAATATAAGTAAGGATCTGCTCTACACTGGTTTTTGGTAATGCGAAGCAGTCCATCGGAAATTCCGGCTTTAGCCGCATCTAAGACAAGTTGATTTTTTTTATTGTCATTGCTCATATTAAGTTCACTGAATGACAATCCATTAGCAACAAGTACAAGAGTAATTAATATTCCGGTAACTGACAGCGTAGTAATAAGGATGGTTGCACCCCTTTCTCCGAGTTTCATAAGCCTCCCGAAAGCAGGCTAGTTGTTTGATATTCCTGCGAAAAATTACTTATATTATTTGCTAAATAATTAATCTTAATTGATATTTGAATTGACGGTTTTTTGGAGACATCAGCATTTGGCACTAATTTAAAATAATTGATATCAGTTTCCCCTACGTCTTTTCTGTGAGTAATGTTAGTTAGGTGAGAATTAATAGTGTAATTTTTTAACAAATTGATACCATTATAAACTTTTCTTTCGACATTGCCCGAATTAATTTCGTAAACAACGCTTGTTGTGTCCGGCATTGCTAGAACTAAGCGATCAGATGTTTTTATTCCTACGGTTGGTTCGGTAATATTGGCAGCCAAGCCTAGGTCGGCTTTTAGGTTGTCGAGAACGAAACGTGCATTTTGGCTAGTTTCAGTTGCGGCAGAGTTTCTTTTGGAAACTTTAATAATTGGGAAAGTGACGTACAAAATACCAGTAACGGCAATTCCAAGAATTGCAATATATATTACTAATTCAATTAACGTTGTGCCTCTCTCGTTCATTTATTTGAAAAGTTAATTTTTACATCTCCTACAACCGGTGTTTGGTTCGGGTCTTTGGTAGAGAGAGAAACTTTATATCTAAAATAGCGCTGACCATTATGAATGTTGGAAATAGCATCTCCCGGTGATTCATAGAAAGAACCGGCGGTGTCATCAGGACCCGCAAAATCAAATGGACCATTTATATTGTCGGAAGTAGCTATCTGAAGCCGTATATTAGTATTTGGTGGTTCATTTTTAGTAGTCCAGCTGATTGTATTATATCCGGGAAACTCTCCGCCATCATACGTTGATGAAATAAGGTAAGACCTTGGAGCAAAAGCGGTTTGGCCTACCGACTGAGGTTCAAAAAATTGGTAAGTTATAATACATTTTGCGGCAATTAGCGAAATAAGATTACCGGAAACGGTATAATTTAAGGCGTAGTTAAACGAACCGGGGTTGGAAATATTATTCAGGGCTTCATCAATATAAAATAATATTTTAAAATCAGATGAATTATTGTTGCCAGAAAGCGAAAAGGTTCTGCTTGTATCCCCCAGTGTTAATTGAATATCTGTACCAACGGGATTTTTAGCAACTCCAGTAAACTCAATAAAACTTTGACCAATGCAGGGCTTCTCTTCCGCAATATCGATAGCGAAATTAAATGATCCTGAGGCATTAGAAATTGCGTTGTTTCTTTGACCTACAAAAAATTTTAAGGTCTTTTGTGGATAAATTTGGGCTGCTTCGGCTCTAGCAGCAAAAATCATAAAACAGAGCAAAGTCAAAGGTATAAGACTAAATCTTTTCATGCTAACCGCTGTATTGATAAGTTAAAATTAATTTAGCACTTAAAACGGAGACACTGGCAGTAACAGGTTTGATGTTGAGAATATAATTATTGGGCGGCGCCTTTGTGGATAAATAGTTATTTAAGTCAAATATAATTCTGAAATTGACGTTATTTGAAGTATCTAGGGAGTGGCTAATTTTTCCGACCCCATCAACATCAACATCAATAACTTGCGCGGCTGAGGGACTTGATACTCCTTGAATTTCAATAAATGCAGATTTCACGATAGGTGAAGTTTCTGCAATGTCGATATTAAAACCCATTGAGGAGGTTGAACCTGCTATTTTTACGGTGCTTTCCTGACTAATAAATTGTTCGATAGATTTTAATTGATTAGTTGTTGGTCCGGGGGTAGGTGTTGGAGTTGGGGTGGGACTAGCAGAGTAATCTATAATTAATGAAATATTATCCATTTGTCTGGTTACAAAGGCACTATTGCTATTCCCAGTTAGAAGACTACCCAGCAGTTTAATCTTTATGGATGTATTAGAAGTATTAAGTGAGGCGGGTATATTTATATTGGCGGAAGCATTTCTTGTGGCCCATGTAGTTGTTGCTCCGAAAGTAACACCGCTTTCTATCGTTGTCGAATTTCCGTCGGATGAATCTGTAATTGTTAAGTCTCCAGAGGCCGACTTTGAATTACCAGTAGTATATTCCGAGCATTGCCAATCGTATCTTCCATCAACGGTGTTCACCGTTGATCCAACGGGAACCCCAAGATCTTCCCACGTTAGCCCAGATAATAGCCAACCGGCGGTTGTATTGACCTTATTTCTTCCCGATATGGTGGATTGTAAAGCTCCTGCGGGATTTCCTACTGATGACTGATATGAATCTACAGTTGAAATTCCGCCATTTCCGGCCCAACTTTCTGTAGTTGATGCAAAAGTGAAGATTTTGTTTAAAGAAGCCGCCTCGATTCTGTTAGTTGGGAGAAAAGTAATAGCAATAATTGCTAAAACAAAGATGCTGGTAATGCCTAATGCTTTGTATAGGCTATCATTTGAAACCTTTCTGCTCATATTTTCTCCCTTGTTTTTAAAGCAGGGGCCCTTGCTCCTGTGCCCTTAGCTTACATCTATTATAATATAAGTTAAATCAATGTAGCAAGTAAAGGAATTGGATATAGATCATTTACCCTTATAAAAGATCTTTAATCATGTAGGTATCTTTTAACTTGTAACCCAATTTTCGGTAGTAATCTCTGGCGCCAATTCCGGATATAACTGCAATTTTTTTATACCCATGACTTTTTGAAATTGTTTCAGCTACCTCAATTAATAGTTTGCCGAGTCCTAAATGTTGGATTTTCCCTTTTTTTCCAATTCCTGTTGCGGCTCCGTAAGTGTGAAGCTCTCTTATAACGGCTGAGTCTTGAAGCTCTTTGATATAAAACTCTTGCGGGAATCTAAGCCTTAGTATGGCATATAGACGATAATCCTTGTCTACCATTTCCAAAAAATATTCTGTTCCGCCTGAAGCAGTATAAGAAATTATGTTTAAATGAACTTTATGGTTTTTTTGGTCTTTTATTTCACGGCATCTGATACATTTGCAGTAGCTTTTTTTTAAAACTAGCTCTCTAATATTGGAGATCTTGCAACCGGCGGCAATTGAGTTTGCCGGAATATCGCGGCCCAGCCTTTGAATTCTCACATATTCGGGAACAATTTTTTTAACTTCTATAAGTAGGTCTATCAAATCATGATCCGTCAGGGGTTCATATTTTTTCTTCTTATATAATTCTAACAATTTTGTATTTTTTAAGACAACACATGGATAAATTTTTAAATAATCTGGTCTGAATGCGGGATCACTAAACACCTTTTTAATATTGTTTAAATCATCCTTTAAATTTGAACCGTAAAGACCCGGCATCAGATGATAACAAATCTTGAGTCCCGAATCCTTTAATAGTTTTGTGGCATTTATAATATCATTTGTCGTATGGGTTCGATTATTTAGACTTAAGATTCCATCTGAAATGTTTTGAACTCCAAGCTCAACTCTTGTAACTCCTAGTTTTCTTAAGAATATAATTTCTTTTTCGTTTATCCAGTCTGGCCGAGTTTCTATGGTAATCCCTATAATTCTGATTTTTGCTTTCTCGTTCTTTCCATGTTCTTTTACCAAGTCATAAATATCATTAGGGGCAAGCTTACTTGGCCATGAATTTGCCTGTGCAAAGCAAGCTGCTATAAATTGTTCTCTGTATTCATTCGGTAGGTTCGAAAATGTTCCGCCCTGAATAATTAGATCGACTTTATTGATTTCATGTCCTGAGAAGTTAAGCTGGCTCAACCTTGAAAAAAATTGTTCACTGGGATCAAAATTATTACGCTGTGCTCTCATAATGCCGGGCTCGTTATGTAAATAACTTTTAGGGACTCCAGTCTCATTCGGACAAAAAATACAATTTCCGGGACACGGATGAGGCTTGGTAAATACTGATACGGGCACAATGCCGGAAAGTGATCGGACTTTTTTTATTTTAATTAAATTTAGCACATCCTTAGAAAGCTTAATTTTGTCTTGATGAGCATACACCCATTTTATAACCCAGAAAGGCACCGTGTTTATTTTATACCCTGAAGAAATTCCTTTAATTAATTTGTCTACCGATTCATTCCTTTCTAAACCCAAAAGAATATCCAAGCTGGCTTTGAAATAAGTTTCATGAGGTTTGGGAAAGTTGTCCGGGAATGTCATGGTTATTAATTTTAACCTAAAAGCAAATAAAAACAATTATCTTGTATGGATAGTTAACTCTTTCAAATTGGTTTTTATTATCCAATAATTGGCATTTTTAATACTCATCTCTTTCTCGGATAGTGTATCGGTGTTCTCAAAAAAACTTCTAATTACTTTTATTGGTCCACCGTGAGAGACAACTAAGATATTCTCAAAATCCTTGGCATAGATTTGATCTGCTAAAAAATCCCGGACCCTGCTTTTTAAATGATAGAATGACTCGCCACCTCTGGGGGTAAATTTCTCTGTATAATCGGCCATTACCGAACAAGGCTCTCCTTCCATAACGCCGGCATTGCATTCCTTTAGTCTGGAATCGAAAACAATTGGAACCCCTTTATGAAATTTTTTGACTTCCGTAACTGTCTGACGACATCTTTTTAATGAAGAGCTGTAAATTACATCAAAATATATATCTTTAAGGCTAAGGGATAGCATCATGGCCTGTTCAAGTCCAACATCATTTAACGGAATATCCAGCTGGCCGGTAATTTTTTGTAATCTATTGTATTCAGTTTCGCCATGTCTGGCTAAGTAAATTGTTTTACTCATTATTTTTTTTGAAAATATCCCAGTTATTATTACTTTTATTGGATATTTGTTTCATGTGCGATAATTCCTGAATAATTAATTGACTATCATTTTTCAGGTCTTCGGCTATAGTCTTTAAAGAATTATCAGATGATTGTTCAGCTTCCGGCCGTAAGTCTTGTTTTTGGGCTCTAAAAAAAAGTATAAGTCCGACAGCAGTTGCTAAAAAAGATATAACTGAAAGAGTAAACTTAATAAATGGCGTGTCATTTTTGATAGACTCAACTCCTTTTACTTCAGGCATTGTTATAGTAAATTCATTAGAAATTGATGTTAATTCGCTTACCGCTTTAATCCGGAAGAAATAAATGGAGGAAGGCGATAAGTTATGTATCAAAATATTACCATCCCTAATCGGCTCGAACGTGCCAGTTCTGTATTTATAGGTTGAGGCAAAATTATCACTTTGATGGGAAGACTTATCGTACACAACTTCAGCAAAAATAGGATAGCTTGATTTAAACTTTATTACAACGTCCCCAGTTCCTTGTGTTTCATAGACGATATCTGAAATAAAGGGCGGATCGTTTGGCAAAATTTTTAAACCGTTAAAAGATGTTTCGGCAAGATAAGAAAAAAAAGCAATGCCGCCTTTCCCGTATTTTGGGTCGGTTTTTATTATATCGGCTTGATCGTCCCAAAAAATTCTGGAGCCATCTACATGGACATACATTTCCCCGTTCCTTTTCGCTGTTAGCAAAATTAAATATTCCTTATTCATTTCCAATATTGTGGATTTCGTTTTCAAGATATTAATTTTGCCATCTATGAATTGAGAAATTATTATTTTTGATTCAGAAGGTTTAAAGGAAAGTCTAAAATAATTCTTTTCGTCAGCTGTCCAAAAATCGAAACCTGATTCTCCGAATCGCTCTGTATTTACAAATTTTATTTTAGAACTAATATGATAATCAAAAAAATTAACAAATTTGTCGGATGACAGAGTTGTTCGGTCGTCTTTTAGCATTAGTATGCCTTCGTTGATATTTTCAGGCTTATTATTAAAATCAATTAGATTTAAAGTGTTAGTATAGCCATGATCATAGGGGATATACAAAGAATCCGCAAAAGCGATTTTTGCATTTAAACCAATACAGATACAAATTAACAAAGCTTTAAGAGATTTAACCACTCCCTCCTTTATCTAATAATAGTTGCAAAATTATGTTAGGGCAATGTTATTTTACTCGCCAATCAATTGAAGAAGAATCTCTCGTTTTCTGGGGCCATCAAGTTCGACGGCCATTACTTTCTGCCACGTTCCCAGAGCAATTGTGCCGCCCTGAATTGGAATAGTTTCGCTGGTTGACAGAAGGAAGTGGCGACAATGAGAATGACCATTTAAACACTCCTCGGTTTCCGGTGAGCAGACCAAATTTTCAGTTCTAATTTCTAGATCATTATGTCTGTAATATCTATTTTTCGGAAGTAATTTATTCAAGAATTCTTCCATATCATTGAAGATACCGGTTTCTTTCTCGTTGACCCTTATGGCAAGTGTCGTGTGCCTAGAATAAACAAGAAGTTGACCGAATTTTATTTTGCTTTTTGACACAAATTTCTCGATTTCGTTTGTCAGGTCTACAAATTGCAGGTTGTTTTTAGTTGAGATTTTTAGGATCGTTTGCTTAATTTTCATAAGATCTATTATGACACAAAAAATAAAAAATTCAAAAATTTTTTTCTTGATTTATCCTTCTCTTACTTCCGCCCTTCTTAAAAAACCATATGCCCAATATCGGTCTTTCTGGCTAAGACCGTACCCCTCTATCCGTTCTGGATCAGACTGATGACAAGCATGGTGGACTTAGGTTAAGTCTTTGATCTCCTTTTTGTATTCCGGTTTTACAATATTAGAAGTTGACGGAAAAACTACGGTAAACTGAGAACCCACTCCTTTTATGCTGTCAACCATAATGGTACCTTTCATGGTTTCTATCAGCTGTTTTGTAATCCACAGCCCAAGTCCGGTTCCGGGTATGGCTTCGGTGTCATTATTTCTAATGCGGTAAAATTTGGAAAATAAATTTTTTCTTTCCTGCTCATCCATGCCAACCCCCGTGTCTCTAATGCAAATAGAATTTCCCTTATTATCACTTGAGATAATTAATTCCACTTCCCCATCTTTTGTATATTTTATGGCGTTACCAACCAAATTTACCAAAATCTGTTCAAATTTTGCTCTGTCTAAAGAAGAAACAGCTTTTTCGGTTTTAAAGCTTTTAATAAGTTTTAAGCCTTTTTCGTTTGCTTGCCCTTCATACTGAGAAAAAACTTTATTAACCATTTCTAAAATATCAATTGGTTCAAATTCCAATTTTATTCTATTTTGTTCAATTCTTGAAACATCCAAGAGGTCGGAAACTAAAGAATTTAAGCGGTTAGTATTATCAAAAACTTGATCCAGCATCTTCTTTTGATCTGCTTTGGGTATTTTATCATAGTCTTCAATAATCATTGATACATTACCCTTAATTAGGGTGAGCGGCGTTTTTAATTCATGTGAAGTTGTTGAAATAAAGTCATCTTTCATTTGGTCAACTTCTTTAAGGCGCTGAAAAAGTACCGCATATTGAAAAAGGCGGGCATTGCTCATAACTAAGATAAGAACAATTATGACGGTTACAATAAGAACAACGAACGCTTTAATTAGGGTTTGTTGATTGATGTAGTCCGTGCTGGCAGCCGAAACCCAAATGTTGGCCAAATAAACATAATCGCCCTTAGCATTTTTAAGTGGCACTATTATTTGAAATAATCTTTCGTTGTATGCTATTTTTTTGTCGCCGTATTTTTTATTTTCGGACGATGTTATTTCTTGGGCAAAGGCGCCGTCGCCAAACCAAGCAGTGCCTAGGAGAGTTCTCATTTGTCCGTCAATATTTCTACCAACCTCTGAGCTGTTAATGCTGGCCAGTACCTTAAAATCATCTCCTATTTTATTAATGACGGCGACATATTTGACCTCGCTAGTAATGTTAAAGAAGAAGTCAATTTTACTTTGAATCTTTTTTGGGTCATTTAGATCGTCAACAATTGAAGCATTAAGACCTTGAGCGGCAATTATAGCCTTATCTCGCAGGGCCGCATCTAAGTCAAATTGCTCCTGATTTAAAATTATCCACGTGTTTAAGGCTATCATGAACGGAATTAAAATAATAATAAACAAGCTATAAATAACTTGCCTATTATTATTTAGAAAACTTAAATACTTATTGCCATTATTGTTCATTTGGTCGTTTTATGTGGTTCTTCGCATAGATGTAAAGAAATATCGAAACAATGAGAGTAATTAAGGCAAAAACTCCAATACCATAATATAACATAGAGTTACTCTTTTGTACTGCATTGGTGCTTGCTTTCTCATTGCCGCTAGCTGCAATTGCTTCGCCGGAGCCAACTATAAAGTCCACTGGGTTACTTCTTTTTACCAGTTTACCATCTTCATCCTTAACGGCAACATAAACTTGGTGATTTCCCGGAGCTACCTTTTTCTTGTCTAAATCGTATCTCCAGTTACCTTCTTTGTCGGTTCTAACTTCAACAATGGTAGGGTCGGAGAAAATATATAGTACCACTATCACATTTGGATCGGTTTTTCCGGAGAAAGAAATATATTCCTTTTTGTTATTAATATCTGTTGAGGTTATCGGTGTATTAACGGTTACACTGCTATCAACCTCGGCAGCAGTTACCGTATCCCTTACCTCAATAGTTTTTTGAGATTCAGTTGGAGAAGGTGAGGCCGTAGGTTCTTTGGTTGTTGTTCGGCTTGGCGTGGAACTTGCTGTTTCACTGGGTTGAATTGTAACATGCATGTTTGTGCTATCTGTTGCTTTGGTTGGTGTCGGTGTCGGCTGAATTGACGTTGATTTTTGAAGAACTATCAAATAATTTTGTGTTTGATCCGAAAGCGGCCAGCTTATTCTGGTTGGGGTCGAAGCGCCATTTATTGTGCAATAATAAATGCCTGATGGCGAAACATAATAATGGCCACCTGGATAAGCCGAGAGGTTATTAGCGCTAAAAGTTACTCTACCCAAACTAATGCCTGTAGCAGAATCGATCTTGTTAAAAACAGGACTTGCAACTGGCGTATTGCTTCCAATAATGCTGTTATTAGAGTCTTTTAGGTCATATTTAAACGAAATTTCATTTGAATAACCTCCGGGTCCCACGTACATAGGGATTTCATCAATAATTACTTGATATTCTCCAGTGGTGGTAGATCCGTTTAAAGGCGATATGACTTTTGGTACAAAAGTTCCACAGCTGTTTGTATCGTTAGTTGAAAGCGTTTTGCTGCCGACTGAACCCAAAACGTAACCGTAAGCGAATAGCGAAAAAAGCATTATTAAACAAGCTACGTAAGTAATTTCTACGAACAACGCTCTTTTTTTATTATTTCGTTTTCTTTTTTTCATAAACCCTCCAATTAGTCTTTGTCCCAATTTTTATCAAAATTGTTATCTTTTTTATTGTCATGTTTAATAGTTGTAAAATCTATTTCCTCATAACTCTTGTTGCCACTGGCGTCATAGGCAAATATGGATATAACGTGTTTTTCTTGGTCAAGGCTGATTATTTTTCGCTTAATTTTAATATTTAGCTTATCGCCACTCGCACTAACAATTAGCTTGCCGTCGAGGTAAGCTTCCATTTTTGTAACCATAGTGTTATCGGTTGCTGTCGCCCGTATGTAAAAACTTTTTTTGTGATGGCTTTGTTTCACGGGACTTTCTACCGTTATCTTTGGAGCCTCAGTGTCAATAACTCCGTTTTTTGTGGTAATTGTAATCTTAGCTTCACCCTTATTATGCCTTAAGTCCTCAGCAACCGCTTTAATTACATGGATTCCATCAGCCAGTTTTCTGGTATCTAAAATTGCCGTAAATGGCCTCTTTTGGTTCATATCTAAAGCCACATCATCAATATAAATATTAACGGATCTTAGCTTGAAATTGTCCCAAGCTTTAATCTTAACTTCAATCTTTCCCGTAATAATGTCTCCATCGTTCGGCAATAATATGTCGACGCCGGGAGGTAGTGTATCATCTGAGTTATCATTGTGGATAACAAAATCAACATTTTTTGATACGCAATTGTTGTAAATGTCGCAAGCCGTAACACTAAATGTATGCGGACCGTTTTTATAGTCCCCGGTATTGAAATAGTAGTCGAATATTCCTGCTTTCGAAGAGTATTTAAGGGCGCCATCAAGTGAAAGATCTACATTTTTAATTCCCGTATTATCAATTGCACTAATTTGTGAGGTATAATATCCAGC
>Ga0210044_10001519_pt1 | contig 35296 bp, 34 predicted proteins | sample CryGey13umfilter_2_FD_183959 | JGI IMG/M metagenome (GOLD analysis project Ga0210044, IMG submission 183959) | Groundwater microbial communities from aquifer in Utah, USA - Crystal Geyser 4/9/14 3 um filter (SPAdes) (version 2) | ecosystem: Environmental > Aquatic > Deep subsurface >...
GAACGGGGAAAAGACAAGCAGGTCACCCTTCAGACCGAGCTCACCGACTGGAAGCAGGGCCCAATTTAAAACAAAAAACAGTCTCTAAAATCATGTTTTCCGTTAAAACTTTCATCTCGACTCTCAAGCAGAAAAGCCGTGCCCAGCACGAGGGCTTTACGCTGATCGAGTTGATAATCGCGCTAAGCGTCTTCATGCTCTTCCTCACACTCTCAACCGGTGCCTACATCAACTTGGTGCGCGCGAATCGCGAGGCGGGAGAAAACCAAAAAATCTATAGAGACATACGCCGCGTCTTCGACACCCTCGCGGAAGACATTAGAAGCAAGGCGATCGACTTCACCTGTGTCGACCAGAACTCTCCCTATATCGATGCCTCGTGTCTGACCAACTTTGAGGGAGAGCACCAGACGGTAATCGCACTCATCGACACAAAAACCAGCCCACTCGAACGAACGCTCTATCGATTCGCCAATGGTGGAGTCGAAAGCATACAGCAGACTCTCGATCTGAACGGTTTCGGCTGGACGACCCTCAGCGGCTGGCACTCTCTCACCGCCGATACTACGGTCTTTGATGGGGGCTACTTTGAAGTTTTTCCACTCAATGACCCCTATGCTCAAGAAAATGTTCAAGATGATGAGATCCAGTGGCAGCCCTCAGTCGGAATCACGCTCAAGTATAAACGGTACACATTTAAAACAACCTACAGTTCACGCTTTTACGGAACAACCGCTCTCTATTCCCTATGAGTAAGACACGCACACCTTCCTCACTCCTCACCGCCAAAACAGCAGCGGCGAGCCGAAAAAAACTCCGCAACAGGGAGGGTAGTTCACTGCTGATTGCACTTATTATTATGGGAATCCTGCTCACACTCGCCCTGGGTATCAGTGAACTCTTGATCGGGACTCTCCGAGACAACCGGCTCCTACTCGAGCGAACAAAGGCTTGGTATGCGGCTGAGAGTGGTATCGAACGGGCACTCCTGAGCATCAGCATAAATCCTCCGGGTTATGAGGAAGAAAAAGAAGGCGAACTCAGCGAGGCCGAGGCCAAGTATGCCTACGGCATCTCGGCAGCAGAGACGAGCGTCCCCCATCGCGAACCGTATGAGATCCAGATCGAGGCGGACACCTACAACGAGCTCGCTGTTGGTGAGGCGATAACCATTCCCCTCTTCAAAGGGACCGATCCTGACGACGGCGTTCAAGAGTTTCGCGCAGATTTCTACCTCTCACCCACACTCCGACTCAGAAACGGCTACATTTCAAGTGATCTCGACATCCTCCGCTGGAAGATTTTCGGTATCGCCACCGACGGCTCGGGAGCCACTGAAGTTATTAACGAGTTCGTACCGGAAGATCCAGGCAGCAGCGCCGAAAGCCCAACCTGTATTGGAACATCCGTGGAGTGCTACAACGGCGCGACCTTTTTCCAACGCATCCTGGGCTCCGATGGAGCCGAGGAGTACAACGTTATCGAAGCCTACCCGATCCGCGAGTTTCTACGCACGCACAAGCAAAACTTCCTCGTTCTGACCAACTTCGTGAACGTAAACCTGATTAGTGGAGGCGGGCTTACCAGTGCCGAGAAAAAACAGCTGGCAACAATCCGCTACCGGATCCGCGAGAGTCAGGGAGTAGCGCGCCTCACAAGCCCGATAGTTGAGATACGGTCGGACGGAACTGTCGCAGAAACTACTCAGAGCATCGACATAAAATTCGGGCGGGAACGCTTCTTGCCGGTCTTCAACTACGCCCTCTACGGCACCTCAAACTAGGAGCTCTTGCAACCCTGCCCCCTCCCCATGTAGGCTGATGGAGTCTCAACTTTTTTCGTATGTCAAAGTTCTACATTACCACCGCGATCGCCTACACAAACTCCACGCCCCACATCGGTTTCGCGATGGAGCTGATCCAAGGTGACTGCCTGGCGCGCTATCACAGGCTCGTTGGCGACGAGGTTTTTTTCCTGACGGGAACCGACGAGCACGGCCTCAAGATGGCTCAGACGGCCAAGGAGAAAAAAACGACGCCCCAGAAGCTTGCAGATACGAACGCCGCTCACTTTAAGCGACTCGCCGAGTTTGTAGAGGCGAGCAACGACGACTTTATCCGCACTACCGAGGAGCGTCACAAGAAAGGCGCACAGAAGCTGTGGAATAAGCTGGTTGAGGCCGACACGCTCTACAAAAAGACCTACGAGGGCCTCTACTGTGTAGGATGTGAGGCCTATATTACCGAAAAAGATCTTGTGGACGGACTCTGCCCCAACCACAAAAAACCGCCGATCACTTTTAAGGAGGAGAACTACTTCTTCCGCTACACCAAGTACATGCAAGAGGTGAAAGAGCGGATAGAAGACGGCCGCCTGCAGATTCTGCCCGACTCACGCAAAAATGAGATGCTCGGCCTTCTGGAGCAGGGCCTCAAAGAGAAAAAAGATATCAGCTTCTCACGCCCCACAAAAGATCTTTCATGGGGAATCCCCGTACCGAATGATCCCGAGCAGACGATGTACGTCTGGTGCGACGCCCTCTCCAACTATATAACCGGACTCGGTTACGGTGAGGAGTCGGAGCTTTTCAACACCTTCTGGCCGGCAAACGTCCACCTGATCGGCAAAGATATTCTTCGTTTTCACGGCGGAATATGGATCGCGATGCTCATCGCCGCGGGAGTGGGACCGCCCAAGGCGATCTACGTCCACGGGTACATAACATCCGAAGGGCAGAAGATGAGCAAGTCGCTGGGGAACGTTGTCGATCCATTTGAGACGGGGAAAAAATACGGCGTCGACGCCTTGCGCTACTTCCTCCTCCGCGAGATTCCAACTACGGACGATGGCGATTTTTCTCAAGACCGTTTTATGGCCGTCTACGACAGCGAGCTGGCAAATAACCTCGGTAACCTTGTCAGTCGCGTCCTGACGATGACCCAGAAGTATGCGGAAGGGAAGGTTCCGGCGAGCTCAAAAAATGAGGCGCTCGAGACGCGCGTTCTGGAGACCTGGAAAGAGTACCAGAAAAACTTTGAGCAGTTTAACCTGAAAGGCGCACTCGAATCCGTCGTCAACCTGCTCAACACGGCAAACCAGTACCTGGAAGAACAGAAGCCCTGGATACTTGCCAAGACGGATCCCTCGGCGGTCCTCAAAACTCTCTACCACACACTCGAAATCCTCCGCCACATAAGTCTGATGATCATGCCCTTTATTCCCGCCACAGCGCAAAAACTCCAAGACGGGCTCAACTGGCACGGCACAAAACTCTACCCCGACAACATCAACTGGGGCATCCTAAAAGAAGGAACGCAGACACAGAAACTCCCCTCCCTCTTCCCACGACTGGAGAGCAAGGAAGACGCGGCCTAAGGGCGTTTTTTAAGAGTCTGCCGGGGCTTCTACAGCTGCCGGAGCGGGCTGTGGAGTAGAGACGGGCTGGTCCGCCGTAAGCAGAATCCCGATAATCAGACGGATAATTGAGAAGGCGAAAATAATGAGGACGAGGCCACCAACTTCCCAAGCGAGAGCCTTTTTTTCCTGCGTTATCGTCTCCTCACTTCCGGCACCGATAACCAGACGCCATCCCGTGGAGGCGATCATGTAGATGGCGATAACTCCAGCTATACCGGTAACTATATTAACTATGCGCTGGGTCAAAATAATGCGGGCTTTATCGGGATCTTGAATATCCTCCTTAACACTGCCGGAAATGGTTGGCGCACCTGTCGGCAGGTACTCCGAGGGAATGCCGTATGCCGCCTGAAGCGTCGCGGGTGCAACCAAAATCTGAGCGACGAGGACGAGAGTGAGGAGAAGTTTTTTCATGAGAAAAAATGAGAGCTATTACTGAAAGACGAGCTGAAGGACACCACGAACGACACCATAGGCTGTTATCATCACGCCAAGCCCAACAACAGACCAGACGAGCATCGTCTTAAACTTCTTGTACTCATCTTCATTTCCTTGGGCGACGATGAGCATTACTCCGGCATAGATTATAAGACCGACAGTGATCGTAGCTACAAGACCCAAGAAAATCTTAATAGATTTGGGAATAAGATCGTTAAGTAAGTCACCTGTAGGAACAGCACTGCCCGCACCATCAACATTTTTGACTGCGGCATCAGGGAGAATATCGCTCGCGGACTTTTGAGCAAAAACCGTTGAAGGAAGCAGAAGTGCAGTTAGAAGTTGCGCCGAAAAAACGAGGACGAAGAGTGCTTTTTGACGAAGGTGCTTAAGAGAGTTCATTTCTAAAGGTTAAGTTTGGAGATGATGCTGACAATACCAACCGAGAGCATCGCCAAGACGAGTCCGGCGATAGACCAAAGAATCGTTCGCTTGGCACGTCCGATCGCATCATCATTACCGGCGGCAAAGAGCAGCTGAGCTCCACCGACAATCAAGAAGATGACTGAGCTGATTGCGATAAGTCCCAAGAAGCCGGCAATAAAAGAGCTTCCGAAGGTATCGAGAATATATTCGCGCGTCGCCTTACCACTTTCCTGAGTCGCTTCCTGAATGCAGGGCAGGCTTGGTACGCAGGGAATAGGATTGGGGGAAGCCAGATTCTTAGTAGGATTCTCTATCGATTCGGCGGCATAGGCCAGAGGCGTTGAGGAGGCCGAGAGGCCCAGACCGAGCGAGAGCGCGATCATGAGAGCGACAAGAAAACTGCTGGTTTTTGGTGAGGTGTGCATCTTAGCCGGTATAGAAAGTAGGATTGATAACGTACAAAATAATTCCGGAGAGGAAGAGGATAATGATACCGATGAGAGACTGCATAATGCGCGTCTTGGCCTCATCCACCTTACCCGTATCACCACCGGCCATCGATATCTGAATACCGGAGACGACGATAACAAGCACCGAGATAATGCCGACTACGCTGGCCGCCCAGCGATAGAGCGCACTGACATAGCGGCCGAAAAGATCGGAGCCGGAGCGCCCCGTAAGACGATAGAGGGTACTACAGGTGACACTATCGGTTGAGTTGAAAGGTGAAGAGTGGAGATCGGGCCTATCTTCAAGTGAGCTATTATTATCGTTGTTACAGCCGGCATCGACGAGAGCTTTGGGAATACCCGAATCGGCAAAAGTGGTGATGAGTTTTTTCTGGGTAGCCGTAATCCGGCCCGAAGAGCTGGCGCTGCCGGCGCTGAAATCCTCACCATCGGCCGTCCAGTCCCAGCGGGCACAGACACCGGTTCGGTAGAGAGGAAAGGCCTTTGCATCATCAACAATCGACTCGGCGACCTTGTCCAAACCGTCAACCGGCGAAACAGCGGAGCCCGAGTACGGGAGGGAGGGCCAGGCGACAGTGGCAACCACATTACCAGCGGAGTAGGAATTAGGATCCATCAGAAGAGCAGGGGGGTCAGTGGGATTGCTCTTCACAATTCCAAACTCGGGCACATAGACGAAGCTCTGATTCTCGGGATTTTTCAGACACTCCTTGGCATCGTACTTAACGACATCCACCTGTGGATAAAGTCCTCCGATTAGAGCCCCCCCCAGTCTGATACACCCTTTGATCGGCTGGCCCTTGAGCACCTTCCCGTCAACTCTGCACTGCTGGAAATACTTAAAACCTCCAGCTGAGGCCAAGAGCTCTTCCGTACAGAGGAGCGGAGCAAAAGAAACCTGTTTTTTACAAGCAGCTATCTGATAGACACGCTCTCCGGCACCAATCGGCTCAGAGTAGTAGATGCTGATCTCGTTGGGATCACGCGCATCTTGTAGAGCCGCTGGCTGTGACGTCTGGGCATGCGCGGGAACGACGGTGAAAACCGCTGCCGAGAGAAGAGTACTGATAAGAAAAACCCACAGAGCCTTCATGAAGAGAAGAAGAGTGACTGAACAAAGGTTACAAACAAGAATGAGGCCATCGCGATGGCAACGCCAATAAGGGCAAAGAGCATCGCACTTTTTCCTTTCTCTAAACGGTCTTCACGACCTTCGGAGGTAATCGTCAAAAGTGCTCCGATCATAAAAATAATCAGGGCGATCGAGCCGACCCACTTAACAAACATGTCGATAATTCGGATCAAGACGAGGACGATGGGATTGGTAGCAGATCCGGAAGCACCTGCTTGAGCCGGACCCGGCTCACCCGGGGCCAACTCCTTAGCCGGCACAAACGTTGACCCCCTCTGCTCATCAATCGTTAAACAGTCCCCTACCGAAAAGGTATCGGGGATCGCAGTACCGTTCTTTGAGGTCGCATCACAGGGCGTTTCAGCAGCACGTACATTCTGCCCGGGGGCCAGTACACCTCCAAAACTTATGACCAAAACGGCCGACACAATGGTCAGTGAGAGAAGTCGTCCGAGGAAGTTCAATAAGGTCTTTTTCATAAATCTTTGTTTCCGCTAATTATAGCACAAAAACCTTTCTTTAGAAAGACTCAGGGGTGGGGCGAAAAGATACTCTGTGTCATAGGATATGTAGAAAAACAATAAAACGTTTGGCAAGCGCGAAAAAATCAGCTTATAATGAGCCATTACACACTCAACTTATGCGTAAAGATCCGGATCAATCAGCAGGCCCAAACCGCCGCACAGTGATGTCTCGCCTGGTTGCACCAGTCGCACTTGTGGCTGCCGGTCTCATTCAAGGCGGGAGGCCCGAAGTAAGAGATGAGCTCAGAGGCCACGTGAGACGAGCTGTGCACGAGGAGATGCTCATGGGTGGCGAAGAGGCAGACGCTGACCGTAAGAGTTCCGATAACCGGGAGATCGAGATCGATGAGCCGATGGTCATAACGGGACGCGCCAAACAACCTTTTCGCCTGAAGCTCCCCCGATCCGTCACCAATTTCAACTTCCGACTGGCTCACCCCATGACTGCGGCTTTTGCGGGTGCACGAAGGTGCTTCAAAACCGATGCCGAGCCGCCGTGCACAGCAAGAACAACTCAAACTGATACCACGGCCGCTACGCCCTTCCGCTATGGGCCTCCGACAGGAGGCATGGCCGGCCACTTCCTCATAAGAACCGTAACCGAACCCTCACTGGCCGGATACGACTCTTCTTCCGAACAAAGGGTGAATGCGTACGAGCCCGAAGGCGACAAGGATGCAGGAGTTGATACCGAGGACGAAGGGCTACCGCCTGAGTTCGTTGAGCAGTTCGCGCAAGACCTTGAGAGAATACTGGAAGCCGATCCGGCGGACCGGCTGAGCGACGAACGCGCGTCAGAGATCCTGCTGACCTTGGCCCAGCTCAACAGCCCGCTCGGCGGTCAGCTCCTCAGTAGGGGAGTCTTCAGCTGTGATGAGCTCATGACCGCGGGGATGAACTTTGCCAACGACTACGACCAAGACACTCAGAGCTGGCGCACGATGCTGGTTGGAGCCGGCTTCGATAAAAACCAGTACGGCGCCTGGGAGTGGTTCAGACTTCCCAACGCTCTGGCCTGTGACCCCAGTGCCGAGTAGCAGCCTACTCTACAGGAGCCTCTTCGACCTGCTGGATGTAGATCTCACGGGGCTTAGCTCCACGCACAGGACCGATCACTCCGTTCTCCTCCATCTCATCAAGAATACGGGCGGCTCGAGCATAACCTATCTCCAGACGTCGCTGAAGCAGTGAGGCCGAGGCTTTGCGTGAGTCGACCACCACAGCAAGGGCTTTTTCATAGAAGGGATCTCCTCCACCGGTGCCAACTTTTGTTGAAGGAAGACCGTGAACGGAACTTTTTGCGACATCCATCGAGGTAATACTCTCGTCATACTCGGGCTCAAGAGTTATCTTAACGCGATTGGTAACCCGCTCGATCTCCTTCGAGGAGATATACACTCCCTGCACACGGACCGGCTTGCTCATCTGCCCCGAGACGAAGAGCATGTCTCCCTGGCCCAAAAGGTCTTCCGCCCCGATCGAGTCCAGAATCGTGCGGGAGTCGATACCCGAGGTGACAGCATACGAGACACGTGCGGGAATATTGGCCTTAATCAGACCGGTAATAACATCAACCGACGGCCTCTGAGTGGCGATAATCAGGTGAATACCGACAGCACGGGCCATCTGCGCGATGCGACAGATCGAAGCCTCAACGTCCTTTCCGGCGGCCATCATAAGGTCGGCAAGCTCATCAATCACAACGACAATTTTTGGCATCTTCACGCGGATTGTGCTGTCCTCATTATAGTCGTCGATCTTACGGTGCCCGACCTCGGCCAAAACGCTGTAGCGGCGGTTCATCTCGGCAACAGTCCAGCGCAGAGCGGTGGCCGCCTTCTCGACATCGGTAATGACGGGAGTCAGGAGGTGAGGAATTCCGTTGTAGGTATTGAGCTCGACCCGTTTGGGATCAACCATCAAGAGCTTCAAGTCATTGGGGGAGTTTTGGTAAAGAAGTGCCGTGAGGAAGCTGTTCATTCCCACCGACTTACCTGCTCCGGTCGCTCCGGCGATAAGCATGTGGGGCATCTTAGAGAGATCGACAACGACGGCCGAGCCACTAACATCGTGACCGAGCGGCAGACGGAGGTTCGACTTAGACTCCTTCCACTGAGGACTTTCGAGAATCTCCCGGAGGCTGACGGTCGTGCGCTGTGCATTGGGCAGCTCGATTCCAACAAGTGACTTTCCGGGAATCGGAGCCTCGATGCGGATCGCCTCGGCCGCCAGAGCCAGAGCCAGATCACTCTTCAAAGCTGTAATTTTCGAGAGCTTCACCCCCTCGTGCGGCTTAAGACTATACTGGACGACCGTAGGACCGACATGAACATCGGACATCACGACATCGATACCAAACTGCTCAAGTTTTTTGCGAATAATCTCCGCGTTTTTCTTGAGCCCCTCTTCGTCAAGCGACTCGGCACGGGCCGGTGGATCCAAAAGGTCGAGTGGTGGAAACTCCCACTGACTCACATCCTGAGTTCCCATGACAGGCTGGGTGGTATCATCGTCGGAGGCGACGGGCTGTGGTGGCGGACGGTGACGAACAACGGGCTCGGTAGGCTCAGTGATCTCAGCGGATGCGCCTGAACTCCCCTCCTCAACGACCTTCCCGGGAAGCATGGTACGAGGCTTAATAATATTGATCTGAGCATCCTCAATCTCGTCAAATTCGGCATCGACGGCGTCGACGGCCTCATCATCATCGTGCTGTGAACGACGTCTCTCAAGGCGGATCTCAGGCTTCGCCTTCCGCAAAAAATCGACGATCGAAAACTCGAAAGTGAGGAGGAGTCCTACGATAAAAGTTGAGACAAAGACGATACTCGCACCCAGATTCCCAATCTGGAGGAAGGAGCGGAAAAAGAAGTTGAGCACAAATCCGATATACCCTCCATACTCACCACGCTGAGCCGCACTGAGCAGGTCACTCTCTGGGACGGAAAGATGAAAGATGGAAAGGAGGGCTCCGAAAAATAAAATAACACCCGTTATTTTCGAGAGGCTGAAAGGAGATTTTTTTGCGAATAAGAGTCCGAGCGAGATCCCGAAAAAGACAAAGGGAAGAAGGTTTATTCCAAAACCGAAAAAGGGCTCGAGGCCACCATTCAGAAACTCCCCCACCTTCCCGAGCTTCCCATAAATGGAGAGCGTCACAAGCAGGGCGAGAGAGAGATAAACCACAGCAAAAATCTCACGTGCAACCTGGTGATCAACGTTAAACTCAAGAGGCGCACCCTTGCGACGACGATAACTGCGTCGAGAAGTTGTGGAGCGCGTCCGGCGGGTTCGAGCAGTTGTGGGCTCACCTGTAAGGAGGCGCATAAAGGCTCCACCAAGGGTAGCGGGCTGAGACCGGCGTCGACGTCGTGGCATACAGCGCTCATTATAGCAGGATGAAGACGAGGCAACCACTGTTTGACTCCGGTTTTAAGACGGAAGGCATCTACCGTTTGTTTTTTTACCTGGAGCAGGTTAGTTTAGGGGCATGATCGTTACCCGCTTCCCCCCATCACCAACCGGCTACCTCCACGTGGGAGGCCTGCGCACGGCTCTCTATAACTACCTGCTCGCACGTCAGCAGAAGGGCCGTTTCATTTTGAGGATCGAGGACACGGACCGTGCCAGATATGTGGAAGGAGCGGTCGAAAACATCATCGAAACGCTCAACTGGGCGAGCATAGACCACGACGAGGGGCCGGATATCGGAGGCCCCAACGGTCCCTACACCCAATCTGAACGTCTGAAAATCTACAAGGAAAAGGTTCAGTTTCTGGTCGAACAGGGGGAGGCCTATCACTGCTTCTGCACGGCAGAACGACTGACAGAGATGCGCGAGCGCCAACAAGCGCACAAAGAGGCCCCCAAGTATGACCGCCACTGCCTCAGGCTCGCAGCGGAAGAGGTTGCAAAAAAACTTAATGCCGGCGAGCCCTCGGTCATCCGACACAAAGTTCCCGGCGGCAAAAAGGTGAGCTGGAAGGACCTGGTTCGTGACGAGGTGAGCTTCGACTCTGATTTGATCGACGATCAGGTTTTGATGAAGTCCGATGGCTACCCCACCTACCACCTTGCAAACGTCATCGACGACCACTCGATGGAGGTGACACACGTCATCCGTGGAGAGGAGTGGCTCTCGTCAACGCCAAAACACATCCTCTTATACGAAGCCTTCGGCTGGGAGATTCCACAGTTTGCGCATCTTCCCCTCCTCCTCAACAAGGACCGCAGCAAGCTCTCAAAACGCCAGGGAGACGTCGCCGCAGACGACTACCGAAAAAAAGGCTACCTCCCCGAGGCCCTCATTAACTTTATCGCCCTTCTGGGCTGGCATCCGGGTGGAGATGAGACGCAGGAAATTTTCAGCATGGAAGAGCTGATTGAGAAGTTCTCACTCGAGAAAGTTCACAAAGGTGGAGCCGTCTTCGACCTTGAAAAGCTCGACTGGATCAACTGGCAGTGGCGTCGACGCAAGTTCGATGAGCTTCCGGGTGAGTACGAAGATAAACTACTTAACCTGGTAGAAAACGAGATACCGGCCAACTGGCGAGATGATGCGGAGCTCCTAAAACGCTGCCTCAAGACCGTTGCCGAAAAGGTTATTAAAGAGCCCTCAACAACAGTTGAAAACCTCAGCTTTTACTTCAAGGAGAAGGTCACCATAGACGCGCAACTGATTGCTAATGAGAAGATGAAGGTAGACCTGCCGCTCGCTAAAAACTCCCTCGAAAAGGCGTTCGAGGCACTCTCAGCTGCTCCTGAAAGTAGTTTTGATGATGAAGAAGCTCTCAAAACTCTTCTTCTAGAGCTGGTTGAAAAGCTGGGAATCAAGAATGGGCAGCTCCTCTGGCCGATGCGCGTGGCACTAACCGGCGAGCAGTTTTCTCCGGGTGTTTTTGAGCTCCTCTGGGCTCTGGGGAAAGAGCGCTCACTCGAAAGGTTAAAAAGCGCAGCGGAATCGCTTTAAGATAACAAAAACTTCTATTGAATTTAGCACTTTATCGAGCTATTATTGGGGTGCATCTTAACGAAGCTACCGCATGCCTTACAAACTCCTCAGAGAGGTAATTTTGCATCTCAAAAAGAAGAGTCTCTGCCCCCTCTGTCAGGCTCGCTATGACAATGAGCATATCTTCGTATTGGGCTCAAATATGAATCCCGAGACAAATGCAGCCTACGGACTTTTTGTAGCGGTCTGCCCTCGCTGTGACTCAGAGTCGGTGATGATGGTTGAGGCTGCAGATAGCCATCACGCCACAGACCTCGACTCTCTCAGCATTCAGAGCCAGCACTCAGCCGGTCCCGCCGTTACCGTCAACGAGGTACTCGACATGCACAACTTCCTCAAGAGCTGGAAAGGTGATGTGAGCGAGCTCTTCAACAAGCAGCGTTCATAACGGAGTTCCGGCAGCCGAGACAGAGTGTTCAGACTGTGTCTTAAACGACCTACTCATGCTATACTCCAAGGGATGAAGCTCCTTACACGACTCTCACTTCTTGCAACACTGGTAGTCATGCTCGCCGGCTGCCAAGGCGCCGCCGATCTTCGCGATGCTATTTTGCAGAGGAAAGATGCGACAGTGGATAAGGTAAATCAGGTGAAAGACCAGGTAGTAAAGACAAAAGAGTCAGTTGAGCAGAAAATCGACGATATCGACACGGCCGTAAACGAGGTAAAAGAGGCCATCGACGCAGTGAAGAAGGTAACCGATACCGAATCGAACGGAAGGCGAACAACAGATGCAGATGAGGGCAGCGGAGCGACTGGGACGGCTCCGAACTCACCAAGTTTAAGTTTGGAATAAGCGACTGGGCATTAAGGGAGGGCGAACACTGTACCTTAGTGGCTCTTTAATGGTACAATGACAAGATGAAAAGCTTCCTTATCGATATCCAGAAGCAGGCGCAAGCCAACCCGGCACGTATCGTATTTCCGGAGACGTTTGATGATCGTACTCTTCAGGCGTGTGCCCAAGTTGCACAACTGGGAACCGGACACCCTGTTCTACTCGGAAAACCGGCCGAGATCTGGGCCGCCTATGAACGGCTTGGGATCGAGATCAATCGAGACGAGTTTGAGATTATCGACTGGCAGGGCGATACCGAGCGCCGCAACCGGTATGCACGACAGCTGGTGGAGATACGAAAATCAAAGGGTATGACTCTCGAGGAGGCCGAGAAGCTAATGGATAATCTGAACTACTTTGCAGTTATGGTTATTGAGAGTGGTGACGCACAAGCACTGATCACCGGTGCGAACGTCCCCAGTCACGACACCCTCCGACCGGCTCTTCAGATCATTAAGACGAAGGAGAAGTTCCATAAAGTTTCGGGCTTCTTCTTCATGATTTTAGAAGACCAGCTCCTCCTTTTTGCTGACTGCATGGTAAATATTGAGCCCACGGCCCAGGAGCTCGCGGAAATTGCCATCGATACGGCAGAGACGGCACTTCGTTTTGGCATCGAGCCCAGGATTGCGATGCTCTCGTTTTCAACAAACGGCTCGGCCGACCACCCACACGTCAAGCGGGTCCAGGAGGCAGTAGCCCGGGTCAACCACATGCGCCCAGAGCTGTTATGTGAGGGGGAAATGCAGGTGGATGCGGCTCTGGTTCCGGCAGTTGCCGAGAAGAAGATGCCGGGCTCAAAGATTGCCGGGAGAGCTAATGTTCTGATCTTTCCAAACCTTGAGGCGGCAAACATCTCGTACAAGTTAGTGGAGAGGTTGGGAGGTGCAAAGGCGATCGGGCCTATTTTGCAGGGGCTACGGAAGCCGGTGAACGACCTTTCGCGGGGATGTAGTGTTCAGGATATTGTGGATTTGGCGGCTATTAGCTCGGTTGAGCTCTTGCCATCCCTATCCCCCACCCACCCAAACCCAAGGGGAAAATAGCATAGTGTGATGAACCAATTATGAACAAGAAGACACCACTCATCCTCGTTATCAACGCCGGCTCATCCTCGGTAAAGTATGCGGTTTTTGCTGCGACAAAAACTCTCCCACTCCTTTTCAGCCACCTGGTTGACGGACACGGCAGCGCCATCAAAGACTACACATCGGTTATCGAAGAGGCGCTCGAAAAACTCACAGAAAAGGGCATAGTCACAGCCTCAGCAGAGCTCGTCGCCGTAGGACATCGGGTTGTGCACGGAGGATCACGCTATACTCAACCTACCGAGATCACCCCAACCATCCTCAAAGCCATAGACAAGCTCTCGGAGCTTGCACCGCTCCACAATCCAGCCAACTCTGCGGGCATAAAAGCCTGCAGACGACTTCTCCCCAAAGCCCTTCAACTAGCTATTTTCGACACGGCCTTCCACCACACGATCCCCGAATATGCAGCACTCTACGCCCTCCCCCACCAACTGAGCACCAAGGAAGGGATACGACGCTATGGCTTCCACGGAATCAGCCATGAGTACGTCTATGAAAAGGCACGTGAAAAGTTGGGAGCCCTAAAAACGGCAAAAACCGTAAGCTGCCACCTGGGAAATGGCTGCAGCATAACGGCCATCCTCAAAGGCTCCGCCGTAGACACCAGCATGGGACTGACACCTCTGGAAGGAGTCCCCATGGGAACGCGAAGTGGAGATATCGACCCGGCCATCATCTTCCATCTGGCGAAAAAAGGAATGAAAATCGACCGGATTGAGCACCTCCTCAACAAAGAATCTGGACTGCTGGGACTCTCCGGGATCTCATCGGACATGCGCCTCATTCACGCTGCAGCGCTCAAGGGAAAGCCGGGCGCCCTCCGTGCTCTCGCGGTATTCAGCTACAGAATCGCCAAGTATATCGCAAGTTACGCGGGAATTCTTGGGGGGCTCGACTGCCTCATCTTCACGGGTGGTATCGGCGAGCACGCAGACTATCTCCGAAAAATGGTCCTTGAACACCTCAAAGGAATTAAGCCGAAAATTATCCTCGTTATTCCAACGAACGAAGAGAAAAAAATTGCAGAAGAGGTATATAAAATGCTCCGACAGGCGGGTGGTAAAAAGTAGATCCACCGGGCACACTACCCTCTCAAAATACCCAAGCTGGAAAAAAACTCCACACTGCGCTACTATGATTGCCAGTATATGGCAATCAGTATCTTTCTTACCGGCGGAACCTTCGACAAAGAGTACGATGAACTTACGGGTAATCTCTTTTTTCGTGATACCCATGTCCCCGAGATGCTCTCGATGGCCCACACACACCTCGATATAGAACTTCGTACGCTGATGCTGATCGATAGTCTCGATATGTCTGAGGCCGACCGGCTGATGATAGCCGATAACTGCGCCAAATCTCCTTCCGATGAGATCGTTATTACTCACGGAACCGATACGATGGTCGAGACGGCTCGTGCCATTGCCCAACGCGTGGAACATAAGACGATCGTTCTCACGGGAGCGATGATCCCCTTCCGATTTGGAAGTTCAGACGGGCTGTTCAACCTGGGCAGCGCACTAGCATTCGCACAGATTCTTCCCCCGGGCGTTTATATTGCGATGAACGGCCAGTATTTCAACTGGGACAACTGCCGCAAAAATAAGAAACTCGGGCGATTTGAGGAGATTGAGTGAAAAAACTTCTATGACATCTTTTCTTCTCTACATTGTGTTGGGACTCTTTGCCGGGGTCATGAGTGGCGTCGTAGGTATAGGCGGAGGTGTCGTACTTGTTCCCGCACTCATCTTCATATTCGGCTTTACTCAGCATCAGGCACAAGGAACCACTCTTGCTCTTCTCGTGCCGCCAATCGGCTTCCTCGCAGCGTATACTTACTACCGAAGCGGCTTTGTAGACTTAAAAATTGCCCTTCTCGTAGGGCTCGGCTTCTTCGTGGGAGGACTGATTGGGTCAAAAATTGCCGTTAACATATCGGGGCCATTATTACAGAAAATATTTGGCAGTTTTGTCATCCTGATTGGTGTCTACATGATTATAAAGAAGTAAAGTAGTACCAGAAGTAGACCAAGAGAGTGCGCTATGCCAAGATAGTTCGCCTGCAAAAAGCCCTTCAATAGGGGGTTTCGCTGTACAAAAACACCATATTCTGCTACACTTTGTGCGAATCTTGGATAGCGTGTAGATACCTTGTAAGTTATGTGCACAGTTCCCCTAGAGATTTACCACTATCACACACAAGATTCAGTTTTTATTTTCTCTTTTCTCAAGACGTATGTCTAAAAAATTATTTGTTGGAAACATTTCATGGGGTGTCTCAGATGAGGACCTCAAGGCAGCATTCGCTGTCTACGGTGAAATCGAAGAGGCAGTTATCATTAAGGATAAGTTCTCAGGCCGATCAAAAGGCTTCGGTTTTGTCACTTTCGTAAACGGCGAAGATGCCGATGCAGCAGTTGCTGCTATGGATGGTAAAGAGCTCGATGGACGCCCATTGGCTGTCAACGAGGCTCGCCCACCAAAGCCACGCGAGGACCGCTACTAAGAGTAGCGACCTTCACTAGGTTGTAACTAAATTAAAATAGAGAATGTGTGCAGTTCTCTATTTTTTTTTGTACTTTTTTAGATACGGTGCCCCTTATTCAGGTAATGCAGTTAGCCTGGACTACCTTTAAGGTAGCAGTCAGCACAAGAAACTATCTTGACGTTCACCGATGAACCATGTACTGTTGCGGCAGTACATGGATACTACAACCTCCTACGACCAGCTACTGAGACTCTTTCTCAACCTGCGCACGCGCAAAGAGATTGATACTCTCCTACACGACCTACTTACCGACCAAGAAATCGAGAAGATTGTGCAGCGTCTACAGATCGTAAAGCTTATTGCGAAAGGGGTTCCTCAGCGCAAGATCAGCGAGCGACTCGGCGTTAGTATTGCAAAGGTGACTCGTGGGTCACTGGCCGTCAAAGAGAGTAACGGTCTCTTCAAACGGATGCTCAGCTAGTATTTTTTTTATCCCGAGTGTACTGCTCAATCAGTACGGCGCGGCAGACTTCACCACACATACGCTCCACTACACAGGCATCAAAACTCCACCACCATGAGACCCCACCACATCACTTATCACTGCGACACAGAGACTCCCATCACCCTCTTTGCAAAAATGGCCGAAGAAGAGTCATACGCCTTCCTCTTCGAGAGCGCCGAGTCGCATACCACCGTCGGACGCTACTCATTTATTGGCTTTGATCAGCGACAGACCCATGTCTTTGAGTCCGGAGGAGAGACAAATCCGCTCGATACGTTACGAAGAGCAGCCTATGAACTTAACTATGAAGCCTCGGATGAGCTGCCCCGTCTTCAGGCGGGATTTGTTGGGTTCATGAGCTACGAAACGATACGGCACTTCGAGAAACTCGACCTCCCCCTGAACGGAACGAGTACTCCCGAGGCGATCTTCTTCCTACCACGATTTCTCGTCGTCTTCGACCACCTCAAACGAACGGTTACGCTCATCGCCTACGCGGAAGATGAGCTCACGGTCCTGAAAGACCTCTTCGCGAGAGCGCTTACACGCCAAAATCCTACGGCCTTAGCTCAAAGAGCCGGGGGTAGTGAAGAAACAGAGGCTGAGATGGAGGTTGAGACGGCAAAGAAAAAAGACTTCGAAGAGCTGCTCGGACAAAACTCGGCCCAAGAGTTTGAAAAGCTCGTGCGGCAGGCCCAAGAAGACATCTGTGCCGGAGAGATATTTCAGGTCGTCCTGTCACAAGAGTTTTCCGCACCGACCTCTCTATCCGCTCTCGAGCTGTATCGCCGACTCAGAGTCACGGCACCATCCCCCTACCTTTTCAACCTCCGCTTGCCCTCTTTCTCTGTGGTTGGCTCTTCACCGGAGACGCTCGTTCGGGTAGAAGAGGGCGAGATGATTATCCGCCCCATTGCGGGAACCAGACGACGCGGAGAGACACTACAGGCCGATGAAGAGCTCGAAGCCGACCTTCTCAGTGACGAGAAGGAGTGCGCCGAGCACATGATGCTGGTCGACCTGGGACGCCACGATGTAGGCAGGGTTTGTGAGCCGGGAAGTGTCCGTATGACCCAGCTGATGCAGCCCGAGCGTTTTAGCCACTTGATCCATCTAGTCTCGGAAGTTCGAGGGAGACTTACTAAGGAGTGTGATATTTTTGAGGCCTTTCGTGCCTCCTTTCCGGCAGGAACACTCACCGGCGCGCCGAAAATTCGCGCGATGCAGCTGATCGCAGACTACGAAAAAACACCCCGCGGAATTTATGGAGGAGCCGTGGGCTACTTCGGACTTAATGAGACGATGGACTTTGCAATTGCAATTCGCACTATGATACATGAAAAAGGATCGGTTAAACTCCGGGCAGGTGCGGGTATAGTTTACGACTCACAGCCGACCAACGAGTACCATGAGTGCCTCAACAAGGCACGCGGCCCCCTGAGCTCACTCACACACTAAACAACTATCATGAAAACCCTCATCATAGACAATTTCGACTCCTTCACCTACAACCTCTACCAGTACTGTGCACAGCTTGGTGCAACACCGACAGTAGTGAGGAACAACGCCCTGACGCTCGAGGAGATCGAGTCGGAACAGTATACGCATATCATCATCTCACCGGGACCGGGAACCCCGGAAGCAGCCGGCGATATCGGCATTTGTGGAGAGGTGGTAAAGAAGATAACCAATACACCGATTTTGGGTGTCTGCCTTGGACACCAGATCATCATGAATGAACTCGGCGGAAAAATTGTACGTGCGCCAAAACCGGTTCACGGAAAGTCGAGTGAGATCGTTATTGATACGAACAGCCCACTCTTTAGTGAGCTTCCAAAAAAGATCGAAGTCATGCGCTATCACTCTCTGATCGGCTCGCGTGAAAAGCTACCACCGACGCTCAGGCTTACCGGCGAGACGGTCGACGACCAGCTTATTATGGCCGTGCAGCACATCAGCCGCCCACTCTTTGGCATCCAGTTTCATCCTGAAAGCATCGGAACTCCACACGGAATGAAGATTCTTGAAAACTTCCTCTCGTCATGAAAACCCTCCCCCCTACTCAGAGCCTTACCCGTGACGAGGCGGAGCTCCTCCTCGATCATTTTTTTAGTGGAACGATGTCGGAAGATGAGATAGAGATGACTCTAGAAAGATTTGCAGAAAGGGGGACGACGATCGACGAGGTGGTCGGCATGGCTCGAGGCATGAGAAAACAGGCCGTGAGTATCCCCTATCAAGGAGTTATTTTGGATAACTGCGGAACCGGCGGCTCGGGACTTCCCCGGATGAACATCTCAACCGTCGCAGCTTTTGTCTTATCGGCGGCCGGTGTTGTTGTGGGAAAACATGGAAATCGAGCGGCCTCGGGGCGCTGTGGAAGCTTCGACCTTCTTGAGGCACTTGATCTTCCCATTGAGCTTCCGCCGGAAGTTGTCGCACGAACACTCACAGAACTTAGGTTAGGTTTCATCTTCGCCCCACTCTACCACCCGGGGATGCGTCACGTTATGCCCGTGCGGAAAAAGATGGGACGCAAGACTATCTTTAATATGCTGGGGCCACTAACCAACCCGCTAAAACCCCAGTTCCATCTTTTGGGGGCGAGTTCTATCGAGCAGGCTGAGCAGCTCGCGGAGGTTGTAGGCCAACTCGACCTTGAGCAGGTTCTTATCGTCTCGGGCGCGGACGGACTCGACGATGTCACGCTCACCGGAAGCACGCACATTATTACGGTTACCGGCTCAGAACTAACTCACGCCGACTTCGAACCGGAGGAGGTTGGGATTCGCCGCATCGACTCATTCGAACCGATCAGCGGAGGCAGCGCGAAAGAAAATGCCGAGCTCGCCGTCTCACTACTTGCGGGACGAGGACCGCGCGCCCTCCAGGATCTCCTCGCACTCAATGTGGCCTTCGGACTCCTTACCGCAAAGGCAGTCAAAAACCCGACGGAGGGAGTGGAGGGCGCGCGGAGAGTTATAGCTTCAGGCGCAGCACAGAGACAGTTTGAAAACTACAAGGAGCTCACTAACCGATGTATCAATGAACTTTCATGAAGCCATCTCCGGCAAAGAAAAGATCTCCATCATCGCTGAGATAAAGAGGCGCTCCCCAAGTTTTGGGGAGTTTCCACAGCGCGATCTGGCAACTCAGTTGAGAGCCTATGAAGAAGGCGGCGCAGCCGCCGTCTCAGTGGTGACCGATAACAAGCGCTTTGGAGGAAGTCTCGAACTTATGAGAGAAGTTATCTCACTCACCTCACTACCGGTTCTGAGAAAAGACTTCCTCGCAGAAAAAGCCGAACTCGAAGCTACACGTGAGGCCGGAGCACAAGCCGTCCTCTTAATCGCACGGGAGCTCTCACAAGAACTGCTCGAAGAACTAACCCGAACAGCTCTCGCACTCGAGCTCGCTCCGCTCATCGAACTGCACACTCAAGACGACGTGGCCAAAGCACGAGCGGTCATAACCAACTGCAGTGTAGAAAAATATGCGGACCGGATTATGCTCGGCATAAATAACCGCGATCTGACGACTTTCAAGACCAGTCCTAAGTATGCGCTCAACCTTATTGAGACAGACAAAAAACTCTTTGCACAGACACCATTGGTCATAGAAAGCGGCATTACGTTAGCTGATGAGCTCGCCCCCTACCGGGGGCTCGCTGACGCCGCACTGGTAGGAACCTCCCTCTTAACGAGCGACAATCCCAAAGAACTACTAATGACTCTGACTCATGTCTAAAGACTCACTCACAACCGGCCGCTTCGGCAGCTACGGCGGAATGTTCGTCCCCGAGCTCCTCATCCAACCTCTAAAAGAAGTCGCCGAGGCTTTCGAACGCTTTAAGAAAGATAAGCAGGCACAGGCAGAGCTGCAACGGCTCCTCCTGACCTTTGCGGGCCGCCCAACTCCGCTCTACCATGCGCGAACACTCTCTGACGAGCTCGGCTTTCAGCTCTATCTGAAACGCGAAGACCTTCTACACGGTGGAGCACATAAGACGAACAACACGCTGGGCCAGGGCCTTCTTGCTCAGTTTATGGGCAAGCGCAAGCTGATCGCAGAGACGGGAGCCGGACAGCATGGTGTCGCAGTCGCGATGATCGGGGCGCTGCTCAACATGCCCGTCACCGTCTTTATGGGGGAGCGAGATATCAAACGACAGCAACCCAATGTCAAACGAATGCAGCTGTTCGGCGCAGATGTTGTCTCTGTAACCGGTGGATCAAAAACTCTTAAAGATGCCATCAACGAGGCGCTCCGCTACTACGTTGCCCACAGCACGGAGACCTTCTATGTCTTTGGCACGGCAGCCGGCCCCCACCCCTACCCCACAATTGTCCGCCAGTTCCAGGAAGTCATCGGCCGCGAGGCACGAAGACAGATACTCGAGCAGACAAACCGCCTCCCCAAAAAAGTTATCGCCTGTGTCGGAGGAGGAAGCAATGCGATCGGCATCTTCTCGGGCTTCTTGGCTGACTCAGAGGTTGAACTTATCGGCGTGGAACCGGCCGGCGGCGCTCCTCTCAACTACGGCCAACCCGCCATTCTACACGGTGCGCTCTCTTATGCCCTTCAAGACCGCCACGGTAATATAAGCGAGAGTGAGAGCATCGCCGCCGGCCTCGATTATCCCGGCGTTGGCCCTGAACACAGCGCACTCAAAGACGCCGCCCGAGCAGAGTACGTCACGGTCACAGACGCGGCCGCTCTGAGTGCCTTCCACCAGCTCTGCACAAAGGAGGGCATCATACCGGCCCTGGAATCAAGCCATGCCCTGGCGCACGCGGTCAGCCTCAAAGGAAAACTCAAAAAAACCGACCTCGTAATCGTCAACCTCTCGGGGCGCGGAGACAAAGATATAGACCAGCTTCCCCCACTCACTACTCACCCATGAGCTCATACCACGAACTATTCAAGCAACTCAGAGCTGACAAGCGCATCGGACGCTGCCCCTTTGCCGTCATCGGTGACCCCACTCCCGAGGCCTTCCTACAGCGGATCGACCTCTACCTAAAAGCGGGTGCCGAGATGCTCGAGCTGGGCCTCCCCTTCTCGGATCCGGTTGCCGACGGGCCAACTATTCAGCAGGCGGACGAGCGAGCCCTCCGAGCCGGCATGACTCCCAGAAAGGCGCTCTCTCTGATCAAAAAAATCCGCTCACGTACAGCGGTACCCATTGGGGTGCTCGCCTATGCGAATAGTGTTTTCCGCTACGGGACGGAAGAGTTCTACCGGGAGCTTAAAAAAAGCGGAGCTACGAGTCTGCTCATCGCCGACCTCCCTCCTGAGGAAGCAACTTCCTATGTAGAAGCGGCGCAAAACTCAGGGATAGACCAGATCTTCATCGTAAGCGAAGCCACCTCCCCGGAACGTCTGAGGCTCATCGAGAAGCTGGGCAGTGGCTTCCTCTACCTTGTGAGTACGCTCGGCGTGACGGGCGCGCGCACAGCACTCCCACGGGGCCTCTCAACAACGATCAAGCGATTAAAAAAAGCGTGCACCCTCCCGCTGGCGGTTGGCTTCGGCATCTCTTCGGCAGAACATATTAGCGAGATAAAAAGGGCCGGCGCTGACGCGGCAATAATTGGAAGTGCCCTTGTCGGCACGCCACTCACACAACTCCCCAAACAACTCAAAAAACTCTTCGCCTAAACGGTAGGCCTGCAGATCAAGTTCAGGAAGGTAGGCCATTTTGCTGAAAAGAGAAAAATATGTTATAGTTAGAGGAAGCTAACACAAATACATAACTTAAATTCATACAGATGAGACTAAAACCATATAATCTAAAAATCAAAACGGGCGGGCCTCTTGTTGCAATTCTCCACGAGGACACGGCGCATCAGTTTGACCTTCATGTTGGAGACCGCGTCAAACTGAACTGCGATCGCACCGAGATAATCTGCTCGCTTGACGTCACCAAAAACGGCTTTCCCAAAGGGCGAATCGGCCTATTCACGGAAGCCTACAATGCTCTCAATATTGACAAGGGAGATCGCGTGGAGGTAAGCCCCGCCGAAAAACCCGAATCACTCCTCTTCATTCGTAAGAAGCTTGATGGAAAGGCACTCGATGAGAGGGAGATTAATGAGATAATCAAGAATATTGTCCATGGTGAGCTCTCACCTGTGGAGATGACCTACTTCGTCTCCGGCTGTTATGCAAACGGCCTCAATGATGCCGAGACGACCGCGCTCACAAGAGCAATCGTCAACAATGGAAAGAAGCTGACCTTCAAAAAAGGGACCGTTGTTGCGGACAAGCACTGCATCGGTGGAGTCCCCGGTAACCGCGTAACGCCAATCGTCATTCCGATCGTCGTCGCTGCGGGTATCCTTATGCCAAAAACCTCCTCACGAGCTATCACTTCTCCCGCCGGCACTGCCGATGCCATCGAGACGGTATGTAACGTAACGGTTAACGCCCAGCGACTGCGTAAAATTGCCGACACAGTCGGTGGATTTATGGTCTGGGGTGGTGGAGTCGACCTGGCCGCCGCCGATGATAAGTTGATAAAAATCCGTCACCCGATGAGTCTCGACCCGGAGGGAATGCTCCTCGCCTCGATCATGGCAAAAAAGCACTCGGTTGGTTCAAACATCGTCATAATTGATATTCCCGTGGGGAAGACCGTTAAAATTCCGGATGCAAAATCCGCACAGCACCTCAAAAAACGTTTTATAACAATTGGGAAGATGCTGGGGATGAAGGTCCAGGTGATCATAACTGACGGCTCACAGCCAATCGGTGCGGGTATCGGTCCCTTCCTTGAGATGATTGACGTCATGGACGTTCTGCAAAATACACCGGGTGCTCCTGAAGACCTACGGGCAAAGTCCGTTATGGAAGCGGGCATCCTCCTTGAGATGGCGGGGAAGGCCGCCAAGGGAAAAGGTAGAGCTATGGCAGAACAGCTCTTGGTCTCAGGTGCTGCGTGGAAAAAGTTCCAACAGATCGTCCGCGCCCAGGGTAAGAAACGCCCACCAAAGATGGCACGCTACCAAGAGCCGATCGTCTCAATACATGACGGCGTCGTCCTTGAGATTCACAACAAGTTAATCGCTCACATGGCTCGTATTGCCGGCGCACCAACTGATCCGGCCTCGGGCCTCGTGATCGTAAAAAAAGTTGGAGATAAGGTCAAGAAGGGCGAACCACTTTTCATCGTTCACTCGAATAGTAAAGACCGCATTGCCTACACCCTCGAGTTCGCAAGCAAGCAGAACGGCTACACAATAGGGAAAAACAAGGTCGCCGTCGTGAAGGCTAAAACGCCGAAAGTGAAGCCAAAAGCTGAACAAAAGAAAAAATCCTCTAAAAAATAGCTTCCTACCATGATGACTTTTGAAGAAACCGTCGATAAGATCCGCTCACTTGAGATACAGGGAGCTCAGAATATTGCACTGGCAGGTGTAACAGCCTTTGGCGAGAAGCTTAAGGAGACTTCCGATGAGGCCGAACTTCAAGGTTACTTTGACGAGCTGGCGACAGCTCGTATCACCGAGCCGGCTCTCCGAAACGGAATGAAGTTCTGCATGAAAAACTTCAAAAAAAATCCAAATGTCGTTGAGGAGGTCGTGAAGTATTTTAAAGACTCAAAGGCCAAGATCGCAGAAATCGGAGCTGAAAAAATTCGAGATGGCATGACGGTCTTTACCCACTGTCACGCCAGCACGGTAACGGCAATTCTTATTGAGGCACAGATGCGGGGACGAAAATTCACCGTACGCAATACGGAGACTCGCCCACGCTGGCAGGGACGTAAGACCGCCGAAGAGCTCGCATCAGCGGGCATTCCGGTAATCCACTCCATTGACTCCGCGGGACGACTCGCACTCAGAGAGGCCGACCTCTTCCTCTTCGGTGCCGATGCCATTACTGCAGAAGGAAATGTTATAAACAAGATCGGAACGGCAACCTTCGCCTACTTTTCAAGCCTCTACCAAACTCCCCTCTACGCCTGCAGCAACTCGTGGAAGTTCGATCCCCTCACCCTTGATGGCGCAGATGAACCCATCGAAGAGCGCACTCCCGATGAAGTCTGGGAGAATCCGCCCGAAGGCGTCAAAATAAGTAATCCGGCCTTCGAACTAACCCCAGCCGATACCATTTCAGGTGTCATTACCGAGCTCGGAGTATTCAAACCGGAGATTCTCGTACTCGAGATTCAAAAAAACTACCCATGGATGGTAGAATAGGCACATGCCTCTAACGGATAGCGACAGAAAGTTCATCAAGCAGCTCAAGCAGGTCGGGGAAGGATCCAGCTGTCTTCGCGCTAAAGTTGGCGCGATTGCAGTGCGACAGGGGAAGGTTCTGGCGACGGGAGACAACAGCTTCCACTCCTGCTACGACTGCAATCTTATTGGCTGTATTCGGGATATCCAGCAGGTCCCCTCCGGCCAGAAGCGCGAGATCTGCTACGGGATCTGTGCGGAGCAGCGTCTCTTTGCCCACGCCGTGAAGGAAGGCGTAAAACTCGGCGGCTCAACAATCTATGTCACCTCTCACCCCTGCCGCATCTGTGAGGGGATGATCGCCGAAAGCGGAATCACGAAAGTGGTCTATCTACGAGGCTATCCCGACGTTATTCCAATCTATGATACGCTGAAAGATTTTGGCGTAGAGGTTGTACAGGCCTTTGAGGAAGATCAGACACCACACGAAGCCTCCACGATTTAACCTCTCGGCCCGGACGATAATTACCACCCCACCGTCAAGGCGGAGGCTTTGACAAATCCGCTATCCGATCCCTATATTCATTGCCGAGCTACGCTTATTTTTATGCTCACCAACCACACCTCACACTACACCGGCCGACGACTTATTTATCGCCAACCGCGTAACGGTGAGCTGATTTCGCATATTGCCGCCGCAAAAAAGAAGATTCAGCATGAGATAGAGACGACCGCGGCAGCCTATGAGGCAAAAATCCGTTCGGCCCAAGAGTCACGAACCCGCCTTATTGATGGGCTAAGGAGCAAGAATGGGGGGATCAAGATACGGACTGAGCACGATCCGAATACCGTAGACCACATTGTTGAGGCCGGCACGGCAAGTGTTGATGACGCCGGAAAGCTCATCGAGACCAACTTTCAGATTGAGGTGAGCAGCGAGCAAGAGGTTGTCGATGCGATCAACTACTGCAAAGAAAACCGCCTCTTGGCCATGCCCATCGGAGCTAAGACGAGCGCGCTGGGTGTTTTTGAGGCGATGCATGCCGCAGCTGTAAATGGCCTCAACGGGGTTGTCGGTATCGTCATCAAAGACATAACCGGAGATCAGGATGGCAGTGCGATAGCACTTAGCATTCCCGAGTATAATACTGAAGAGTATGAGCTGGTTCGCCACCCGAACCTCCCGATCGCCCTTCTTAAATCAACAGACTTCAGGGCACGGCCCCACAGGATTATCGCCTATGCCGGTGCCCACATTGAGGATGCAAATATCTTCCTCAATAAGGAGATTAAAGATAAGAAGTATCGCTTCCGCCTTATGCCCGATCCCACGAGTAAGGCCGAGGCGCAGATCGGTGGTGTTGTGGCAACCGGTGCCGAGGGGGGCAATAGAACAAAGGCCTCCGAAGACGTCCTCCGCGCTCGCATGATTAACGGAAACGGCGAACTTATTGATGCCGGACCGGAAGAGCTCAGTAAGCTCGTCGGACTGAATGGAAACGCAGGCATCATTACGGAGGCTGAGTTTGAGGTGAGCGCGTTCCCCAAGAATGAGCACGCCCTCTTCATTCCGGTGAACGGAAGCGGCAAAGATGCATGGAAGAACATGCTCCGCATCCAGCAGCTCCTGAAGAAGTTCTGCCGACCCGATGGGGAAAACTCCCGCCTACAGGAGCGAAACGAGTACGATGGTCTTATCATCACGGGCATCGAGCCCCTCTCACGAAACGCAATTGATATCGCCACCGAGGCCTCCACAAAGCCTTTCGACAAGAAACTCAACAAAGTAATGGGCAGTCACGACTTTGGCCTCTACATAACCTGTTCGAGCTTTGAAAAAGACCTGAACTTGGAGTTCCTCGAAGAGATCCTCGGTATGGATATCGAAGAGGGTGAGGCCGATGGCGACGACTTCTTCCTGAGCAAGAAAGCTGACGAAAAAAGCTTCAGCCGTTTTGCGGTTTTCCAACATCAAGAGCACAAGCGCATGGACGAGATTCGTCACGGCGCCCCCTCGCACTCTCGCGAAAAGGCTAGAAAGCTGGGCGGCGTCACCTCCTCAACAGATCTCAACATCCGCATTGAGACCGACGATGAGACAGAACAAGAACTCGCACAAGAGGCTCTCGGAGCCATTTTCTCGGAGTTCACCGACAGCTTTGACGACCGTAACGGCTTCCGCGTGGCCGTCTATGGCCATATGCACCCGGGGGTAGGTATGGGCGGCGGAATCAATCCGCACATTCGCGTTCTCTTTGAGCTGAGCAACCCTTCGAGCCGCCGACACGCGCCCGAACAGGTGCTCGCGATGAAGGACCAGCAGAAGAAGCTCTACCGAAAACTTCTCGCACTCGATGGTAAGTATGGAATCAAAATTCTCTGCCCGGAAAAGAGCCGCTTCACAAATGCGGAGTACTGGAACTGGCTCTGCCTCTACAAGCCCGAAGAGGCTGAAAAATACCTCCAGGCCGTTGTTGAGGGTGGTTATGCACGCGACGATCAAGGCAGGCCAACAATCCCGACCCTGGGTGCTCGTATTCCCCACGAGATGCCAGGAAGTCTGCCACGACAACCAGGCGCAGTAGGTGAGATTCTGGACCGCGGCTACATCTTTGACGACGAGGAGCTCATTCCCGACGTTCCCAACATGCCGCCAGTCGTTCAGAAGTACCTTCACTCAATTCTCGAGCTGAGCCAGCTCTCGCACCGTGGTGCCGAAGTTAAGCGCCTCTTTGCGGAGGTAGATCGAACCATCCACGAGAAGTTCAGACTGAGCAACCGCCAGTACGCCTTTCACATAGAGTCGGCTCGGGAGGGCGAGGCGATCGTCCAACGCAACTTGGGAGACTCCCACGACTATAATATTGAGTACGTCTCACTCAGCTCGCTCGATGCACTGAAAGCCGAGACGCCCCTCTTCCCCGATGACGGCAAGACATTTTACGTCGTTAACTTCGAGGGTATCGGAGTCCTCCCCGGCCTCTCTCTGCTCATCACGCCCCACCAAGCGGTCAAAGACTCCTACGAAAACAAGAACAATAAGGCCGCCTTCCGCAACCTCCACGACATGTGGGCCCGCTGGCCTGCAGAGACATCAGAGACGCCAAACATCCCCGCCGTCGCCTCCCTGGGACTCATACTCCAACAGGACGAGATAGCCCCACGAAATGAGGCAAAAACGACGGGAAGACAGACCTACCTCCCCGTCGTTCTCAGCAAATACGAGAAGGAAATCAGCAAAGCAGCTACGGAAAAAGGCTTCCGATACGACAAAGAAACGGTCATGCTACCCACCGACACCGAAGGTGAACCGGACATGCAGACACTTCAAGCACGGCTGGCTGAGGCGGCAAGCCACACGGAACGAGACCTGGTAAAGACCTGGACCTTCCGCTTCCAGAATCCAGAAGGAAAGATCGTTCGCGAGGTAGAGTATCTCACCGCCTCCGAGCGCTTCTACGTTGAGGCCTGGGTTGACCCAAAACTCCGCGAAGAGCTCGAAGACGTTGTCTACCTCTGGCGTGATGGTCAGGAGAACCGCCAGATTCTCACGGCAAATCCCGGCCCCGGCCAGCTCCACGAGAGCATCCGCTCACCCCAGAAACTCCTCAAACTGCTTGAGCTGCTCAAGCAGCACAATGGCAACGGCCTCTCACCTGAGCTACAAAAAGAGATCATTGAGAAGTTCCGCCACTTTGTGGGCATTCCTTCAAGCCACAAGCTGGGCTTTTTGGGCTCAGCCACACAGTGCATGCAGCAGCTTGCCGAGGCGATAAGCCGCAACGAGTCGGCCTTCGAGGTTATACAAGTTACCAACGGCTCATTCAGTGAGCGCCTCAACGAGGTCCTGACAAAGCACCTGAAAAAAGTTAACCGCATCACCACGCCCTGGACCACCTCGGAGCACTCGGAACTCAAGCCGGTCGTCGCAAGAATTAAGGATGCCATTGCAAAGGCCGGAAGCAAGCGCCCAGTCATCTTCGTCACTCCCCACAAAACCTCTACCTCAGCCGACTTCCTCCCTGACCACCTCCTTAAGGCGCTCAAAGAAGAAGGACTCATTCAAGGCCGCGACTTCGACATGATCTGCGATGTCACCTCAGGTATCGGAGCACGCCACTACGCAACGCTCGACGACCCCGACACCGGCGAGGGACGTATTCCCTTCGGTGGCTGGTTCGGCTCGTTCCAGAAAGGTATGGGACTCCCACCGGGCATAGCCTTCCTCTCACTCTCACCCCAGCTCGCCCAACGGCTTGGATATGGCTCAACTGTGGAGGAGTCGACTCCGGACTTCAACCTCAGTGCCTCACTCGACGCCGCATCAAACGGTTCAGTCAACAACCCACTGGCTCTCGCCCTGCTCAGAGAAAAACTCAGTGCGGAACAAGAGCAGAAACGTACCCCCGAGACGATTCAGGCGGAGGCGAGAGAGAAGATTAATATGGTAATGGGATGGATGGATACTCACGCCGACCTTATGCCGCTTGTGCAGAATGCGGTAGACCGCTCACCACTTCTGATGGGTATCTTCTCACAGTCAAAAAATCTCGTGGTCGCTCGACGCCTCCTCTCCGAGATCTTCGGGTACCATATCGGAGCCGGCTACGGCCCCTACTCAAGTGAGGCGATCCGTCTCTACCTGCCGAATCTGACACTTCGTGACACCGAGCGCCTCCTTACCGCTCTTGACCACGTTCTCACACTGGACGACGTCGTTAAAACGCGCGGTGAGAACATACCGAACATAGCCCTACGCGAGCCCCACGATCCTCTCGCCGTCATCGACCGGCTCTCACGGGATCTGAGTGCCGATGACATCTTTAAAGACGAGGCGGGCCTTGGCTGGCTCGACCGAATAGTGAAAACCTATAACGCAGGTGTAGAGCCCCCCAGGCGCAGAAAGATGCGTGGACGCCTTCCGGCAACGACCAATGCCTACGATGAGAAGGCCGGTATCTACAACTTTGATCGCAATATCAGAGCAATGGAGGCGATACTCAACCTAAGCGATACGAACGGGCATACGATCCTTATGCACTACACACTGTTGCAGGACAACCTCAGCAACATACGGGATATGATCGCCGGTGCTCCTGAAGAGATCTACAACGAAAGCGACGACTTCACGGCTATGGTCAACTTCTACCTGACCCAAGCACGCGAAAGTCTGACAACGATCTCCCAGCTGCTCAAACAGTACACCGAAACAGCCGAGCGTGATGCAGACGGATTCGTCATCTGGCCGCTGGCAGCCTAAGCGGAGCCATGCGGAGCGAAGGAGACCCACCGCTATCAAAGCCGGAATAACCCTACCCGTTCTACGCTTACTCAACCGGAAGGCCACGGAGATTTACGAAGTAGACCTGTTTGTCGTCCGCGATGTAGAGGCGGTTATCTACAACCTCAAGATCGCGAAGCGTACCAACATTCTCAAAGACGTACTGAGTCTGGTAGGCGGCTCCTCCATTTTGGAGATCCTTGCGGTAGATGAGAACACGCTGCTGAGCCGGCTCAAGAACATAGAGATAGAGAGACTCCGGCGCCGTAACCAACTTTGTTGGCTGAGTTACCGGAACGACCGGAGAGCGACGAAGTGGAAACTCCTGCTGCTCACCCTGATAGAGCTGAGTGATGGTTCCATCTGAGTTCAAAACGTAGATGTTGGAGTCGATGGCGATTGAGACGCCCTTCTCAAGCGAGGCATCCTGATTGTAAGCCTCACTCACGTCAAAGCCCTCACGACGACGCTGATAGCGCCAGATCTGATTGTGCTCAGGATCAAGAACATAGAGACGAGGACCATATGAAGTCATATCAACACCTTTCTTCCACAGACCATCACTCGTGCTGACCTCTTGGACGCGACCATCCTTGTACTCGAGCATCTTCCCGGTACGAGTGAGGAAAAGCAGAGAGTTCTCTTCATTGAAAGCTGAAGCGAGAATAACCGTCTCAACATCACTGATCGTAAGAGGATCCTGGAGCTTATCGAGGACGATCTCATACAGTGCATTGTATTCAAAAGCATACAGAAGATCCTTAAGCGCGATCAGCCCCAACGCACTTACATTCTCACGCTTTTCGGCAAGATTGGCCACGATCGTGGGGGTCAGACGCTTGATATCGTCGAGCGTATCGCGCTGAGTCTGAATCTCATCGAGGAGTGTGACCGCCTCACTGCGCAAGAAGCGCGAGCTCAAAACGGTAAGAGCCTCTTGCTCCGCAGCTGTGAGGGTATCGGCCGCCTTTTCTTTATCGAACTGGCCAACAGTCGAAGCCTCACCAAGAAGCTCACGAACATGATTAAGACGAGACTGATGTTCGGCAATGAGCTCCTGCTGGCCTCCACGCGAGCGGAGCCAGAAGACACTAACAACAAGAAGGATGAGCAGACCGGCGGCGATCATGAGGATGCGCTCCTTTCTCATCTCTTTGCGGAAACGAATCTTCGGCAAGACACGTCCCATCTTTTCTTGAGCGGCTGCTGCAGTACTCTCCAAGGTTTCGGAGACCTTATCTTTTACGGTATTAATCTTATTCCTCATCCAAAGTTTCGCCCCCCAAGCAACGAGCGTTTTAACCCCGGGAATCTTAGCGACGAAAGAGATCATCCGGAACTTGCGATAGAGACTCTTGCAGCTTCCTGAAAACCGCCTCCAAGCCTCAACCGGATGCCATGCAGAACGCTCTCCCGACTCCATCAACTCACTATCGAACATCCCCTCAATATCGGCTGCTACGGCCTCCTCCTTACCCATGTACAAGCCAACAACAGCACTGCGCCCCAGGATTTCGGTAAGAAGATAGTCTTGCAGCTCACCGAGAGCTTCAGCGAGCTCACCATGATGAGTAAGCGCAAACATCTTACCGAGATCACCTTTGGTTATATAACGAACGAGACGAGACGACGATAAGAGAACGGTATCCCCTTCTTCAAGGGCACCGTTGGCAATATTAACGAATGATTCGGTGTGAGCATCCTCAACAAGACCTTCGGAGATGATCGAGACGAAACGCTTTCTAATAAGGTAGGCCTCTGCATCACCCGTGACCGAGATATAAAGGGTGTTTTCTACAATCGCACCTATCGAGATGTTCAGGTTGCCAATGAAGCGTGAGGCCTTTTCCTGACGGAAACTCTCAATCGTGGCATTTACCTCTTTTAGTGACTCCTCAAATCGCTCGTAAGGATCAGCCTCCATGGAGCGGTAAAACGCTTGACGGAAGTTAGAAAAAAGAGCCTCGCCTATATCCTCGGCCTCGGATTGGTTATTAAGGATCTCGAGTGCCATAAAGATTCGCCCACCTTTAGCAGTGGGATCATCGGTCAGCTCGTAGGAGTAGTTCTCGAGGAAGCTTTCGTCTCCCTTTCCAATAAAGATGAATTCCGATTCACAGGCGAGAGCCATAGTGGAAGGTTTATTAATGACAAATTTTCTGAAACTATACCAAATCGAAGATGAACCTCAAAGAAGACTCTTCTTACTATACGGATCGGGGGGAAATTAGCAATTTCACAGCATTTTTCTTGAAAATCCAGCTCAATTCGATGAGCACCGGCTATTTTAAGCCTGTTTGTTTTGACTTTTTAAGGTTTCGTCCGTATGATGCGTGGGCTTATGTTGAGCAAACTTAAAACACGAAAGCGAAAGCGCACACACGGATTTCTCAAGCGCATGCGTACGACTGCTGGCCGCGAGGTCATCAAGCGACGCCGCAGCAAGGGGCGCAAACAGCTGACAGTCTAAAGAGCGAGTAGCCAGGAGCTCGTAGCACGCCCGCACGCCCTCGTTACGAACTGCTTGCTACCCGCTACCGTACTGCATCATGCTCCCCTCAACTCACCGGATAGGTCAGAGTTACCGCATTCAACAAATTTTGAGACGGGGTCTTTTCTTTCGTAGTTTTAGCTTTCAGGCAAAGCTGCTCACCTCCAACGAGGCGCATAACCGCTTCGCTCTCATCGTCTCAAAAAAAACAGCGAAAAAGGCCGTTATCCGCAACAGGATACGACGCCGGCTCGATGAGGCGGTTCGCAAATGTATTCACGCACCCTCCTCAACATGTTACGATATCGTCATTCTCGCTCGGAGCGAGGCGCTAACGACCGAGTTCAGCAGGCTCGTCGAGGAGATACTTACTCTGCTTAAAACTATAGACCGCTCTCCCCCATCACATGGATAAGAAAAAACTCATAACTTGGCTTCTGTTTTTTACGGTCATCTTCCTCGGCCTACAGCTGCTCAACCCTGCAAAACCCGCTCAGCAAAACCCGGAATCGACCGCGTCGGTAACAATCAGTGCAACAAAGGACAGTTATGCGGTGGATGAGGCGGTGAGTGTAAAGGTAAAAAACAATACGGAGGAGGCCATAACTCTTCCGAAAACCTGCCCCACCAATCCCCTGACGGTCAGCACGCTTGCCGGAGATAGCTTCACCGAGAAGACGGCGACGGCCGCTATCTCGTGCGATGAGGTAACACCGACGACCATAAACCCGGGCGAAGAAACGACGATTAACTTTGAGTACTGGAATCACAGCCTCTTCGGAGAGGTTGGCCAGTATAGAGTCAGTCTTACACTTCCAAGCGGCGATCCCGAAGGTGAGCCACAAACGTTCTCATCGGCAAGTTTTAATGTAGAGCAGGCGGGAGTAGTTAAACGCTTCTTCAGAGCTGCCTTTTACCAGCCGATCTACAACGCCCTCATCTTTATCGTCTCAGTTATTCCCTACCATGACCTTGGTTTTGCAATAATCATTCTGACCCTGATCATCAGACTGATCCTCCTTGTACCCTCACAGCGTGCCATAGTCTCACAGAAGCGAATGCAGGAGCTTCAGCCAAAACTGACTCGACTACGTAAGGAGCACGAGGGAAACCAGGAAAAAATCGCCCAGGAGACAATGAAACTCTGGAAAGAACACAAGGTAAATCCGTTTGGAAGCTGCCTCCCGCTCCTCATCCAGTTCCCCTTCCTCATCGCAATCTTCTATGTTGTGCAGAGCGGACTCAATCCGGACAACGCCTACCTTCTCTACAGCCCGCTTCAGCACTTTAATCTCCAGTCGATTCAGACACTCTTCCTGGGCATTCTTGACCTTAGGAAGGTGGACCACTTCGTCCTGCCGCTGATCGTTGGACTTCTGCAGTTCGGGCAGATGAAGCTCGCCATGGCACAGAAAAAAGAGAAAGATGAGTCACGGAAGGAGAGCCGCAAGCACAAAGACAAGAAGGAGAAGAAGCCGTTAGCGGGATCAGAAATGGAGATTGCGAACAAGGCGATGATCTACATTATGCCCGTCATGATAGCCGGATTCAGTGCAACTCTCCCGGCCGGCGTAGGCCTCTACTGGGGCGTCTCAACTCTCTTCGCCCTGGTTCAGCAACTGGTGGCAAACAGGAAGTAAGAGCCTTCCTTGCGCTCCTCAGACAGCTATATTATAATCATCCGCGTTATGGACACACTTCTGCAAGAGATTCTCAGCGAACTCCTTGAAGCCCTCGGTATCAGCTTCCGCCACATCGCGGTTGCGATCGATGAGAGTGAAGGGCCACGCCGCGCACCACTCTACAAGATTGATATTGAGACGGACGAGTCAGCCATACTGATCGGTCATCACGGTGAGAATGTTTACGCGCTTCAGCACGTTCTGAAAACTATCGTCTGGCGAAAAACCAACGAGAGCATCTTTGTCGTAATCGACGTAGATGGCTACCGCCGACGACAAGAGGAAAGCATAATGGAGCTGGCCCGACGTAAGGCGGAGATGGTCCGTAAAAATGGCGGATCACAGATACTTCCTCCAATGTCTCCCTACTTCCGTCGCATCGTCCACCTCACCCTCACAGCTGACGAGTATGGTGACCTGACGACCGAGAGTGTAGGTGAAGGCGAAAATCGAGCGGTAAGTATAAAAAAGAGTTAGAGATGAGGAGGAGCATTGCCAGCATACTGATCGCAACAACTCTCATCTCACCTACAGGGGTTTTTGCCCAAACAACTGACGGTCTTCCTCAACAAGTCATCCCAAACTTCTACGACCTCCCCGAAGACTCGGAGTACTTCTTACCCGTAACCTATCTTCATGAGCGCGGACTTGTTGCCGGCTACGAAGACGGGACCTTCCATGCGGAGGAGCCGGTAAATCGAGCTGAGGCTCTGGCAATGGTGCTACGCGCTACAGATCACGAGATACTCCACGAGATCACACGCAAGAAGGCGGAGGCCGAGGCGGCGCTAAGAGCTGCTGAGAAAGCAAAGCTCGAGGCCGAGGCCGCAGAGAGAGAGGACCAAACCCAAGCTCATGAGGCTGAGAAGTTCGAGAGTGAGACCTCCACCGAAGCGACACCGAGCCAAAGAGAACCGGTAGCTGAACCGACGTTGGCAGATAACACTGGTACGGAGGCTGAGCCAGTTACGCCAGTTACCGAACCAGCCGCATTTGCCGATATTTCCGAGGAGGACTGGTTCTACGATATTGTGACGGGTGCAAAACGGTATGGAGTGGTGAGCGGAACGGGTGAGGGCACCAACTTTGAACCCGAAAAAGAGGTTATTCTTGTTGGAGCGCTACGAATGCTCTTCAAAAGCAGCGGCGAAGAGCTTCCCCTACCCGAGGAGATCAACCTGCGCTATCCCCTCCCCGACCTCGACAAAACTCAGTGGTACGCTCCCGACCTCATGCTGAGCGCAGCACGCGGCATGCTCCTAAGAACAACCGGCGGCGAGCTTGTAATAAAGCCGGACGAGACGCTGAGCCGTGGTGAG
>Ga0210044_10001520_pt1 | contig 35286 bp, 30 predicted proteins | sample CryGey13umfilter_2_FD_183959 | JGI IMG/M metagenome (GOLD analysis project Ga0210044, IMG submission 183959) | Groundwater microbial communities from aquifer in Utah, USA - Crystal Geyser 4/9/14 3 um filter (SPAdes) (version 2) | ecosystem: Environmental > Aquatic > Deep subsurface >...
CCGGCGGACGTGCACACCGGAGTCGCAATGGCCGACTGGGCCGAGCAGGTCAAAGAGGAGAATGAGAACAACAACCGCCGCGGAGCGACGTGGGCCATCTATGACCTCATCGTGTCCGGTCTCACCCTCTCCCCGCAGTCGGGAGACGCCAACACTGCGCGCACCGTGACCTGCGTCGTGAAGAACATCGGCGGCGGCAAGACGCCCGAGACCAGGACGGCGTTGTGGCTCAAGCGCACCTCGGCGCCCCAGCCGCTGGAGACGGGCGCCAACCGCGTGTGGGTAACGAAGCCCCTGGTCCGCATGGAGACGGTGACGCTGACGTGGACGTTCACACCCAAGGCCTACGGCCTGGCGGTCGGCTCGCACACGGCCGTCGCGCTTGCCGACTGGGCAAAGCAGGCGGCTGAGGGGAGCGAGACCAACAACAACCGCGGGTATTCGTGGAGAATCACCGCGACGAAGGCGCCATCGGAGGGGTCGGACTGAGGTGCGCGTGCGGCGCCGATCGCCCGGCGGGGGAGAGCGTACGGAGAATCGAGCTGTAGGGCGAGGAATCCGTTCCCGCTCCGCCGTGCGCTCACCGCTGACCGGGCGGTACACGGTCGGTCAGCGGAAAGGGGTTTCTCGCCCTACGGGACCCTGGTGTCAGACAGCGCAATGGCCGCGCCGCTGTCCACCTTGATCCGCCACCGCCTGGCCGCTACGGGCAGGTCAGCTTAGCTCAGGGCAGGTCTCCTCGAATCCCGTGGATTCCGTCTACGCGCCCCGAAACGCCTCGCGCCCTGCGGGCGCGACCGAAAGGTCTCAAAGGGCTGCGAATCCACGGGATTTCGGGGGACCTGTCGGTCCGGGGAGCGGCGGGGTCAGGAGACCCTCGCCGAGCACGCGACCCTCGCCGAGCACGAGTCGGCAGTGCCCCAGGCCAATCCGAAATCCCAAGTCTGAGATCTGCAATCCCAGATCCCCTACCCTTTCACCGCCCCCAACTGGATCCCCCGCACCAGGAACTTCTGCAGCGCGACGAACAGGATGATCACGGGGATGATGTTCATCACGCTGCCTGCCATGAGCAGGTTGGTCTGCTGGGCGTAGTCGCTGTTGAAAACGAGCATGCCGATGGGCAGGGTGCGGAGCGTCTCGGACTTGATCATGATGAGGGGCCAGAAGAACGAACCCCAGTTGCCGACAAAGGTGAAGATGGCGAGCGTCAGCAGACCGGGACGGGCCAGGGGCAGAATGACATCCCAGAGCACCTGCCACGGAGTGGCACCGTCGATCTCGGCCGCCTCGTCCAGGCTCTTGGGGATGCCCAGCATAAACTGGCGCAGCAGGAACGTGCCGAAGGCGGTGAAGGCGGCCGGGATGATGAGCCCTTCATACGTGTTGTACAGCCCCAGGTTGAACATGAGGGTGAAGTTCGGGATCATGGTCACCAGACCGGGGACCATCATGGTGCTCAAGTAGAGGAAGAACACCTTGTCTCGGCCCGGCCACTCCAGGCGGCTGAAGGCGAACGCCGCCAGCGAACTGGTGAACACCTGAAGCACTGTGACGAACGCGGCGATGAAGAAGCTGTTGAAGTACCAGATGCCGAACTGGATGTTGAAGCTCTTCGACCCGAAGCCGGGCGGAGCTTTGAGGCCGAGGACGTAGAGGTAGTTCTCGAACTGCCACAGCTTCGGGATCCAGTGCGTGCCCTGCACTTCTTCCAGGGGCTTGCAGCTTGTCAGGCACATCCAGGCGAAGGGCAGCAGCAGGACTACGGCCAGCAGCACCAGGAGGATGTACAGCACCGTGTGCAGGAGGAGCCGTCGGCGCCGAAGGGCCGCGGCACGCCGGTCCGCGACAGCATGGGTGGTGGCAGGAGCGGCACTCATTGGTATTCACTCACCACTTCCGACCCGAATCGCCAGTTGATCATGGTCAGGATGAAGATGACGACGAACAGCGTCCAGGCGACAGCCGAGGCGTAGCCCAGGTCGAAGTTCTCGAAGGCCTCGATGTACAGGAAGTAGCTCAGCGTCGTGGTGCTGCGGGCGGGCCCGCCGTTGGTCATGACACGGGCCTGCTCGAACCCGCCTTGCAGCCCGCCGATGGTGCCCATGACGAAGATGAAGAAGGTGGTCGGCGCCAGTTGCGGCCAGGTGACATGCCAGAACTTCTGCCAGCCGGACGCCCCGTCGATGGAGGCGGCTTCGTAGAGCTCCTGCGGGATGTTGGACAGACCGGCCAGGTAGAGCAGCATGTTGTTGGAGCCCAGCGCCGCCCACAGACCCATGATCATGATGGCGGGCTTCGCCCACGTGACACTGAGCAGCCAGTCGGGTGACGTCAGGTGCCAGCTCGCTCCGAGTTGGGGCACCCACCAGCGGACGCAGGCCTCAACGCGGTCGAACACGGCGGTGTCGAACAGCCACCCGAAGAATGCGTTGACGGGGCCCTTCTCCGGGTCGAACAGCTTCTGCCACAAGATGAAGGTGGCCACGCCCATCGAGATGCTCGGCAGGTAGAAGAGCGTTCGGAACACCACGGTGCCGCCCACCACCCCTGCCGCGCCGACGACGAAGATGAGCGCGAGGAGTCCCGCCAGTTCCGGCACCTCCGGCACGACGGTCCGCAGAGCGACGGCGAAGCATAGCCCGCCGAATAAGATCGCCACCCCCAGCCCAATCCGCTGCGTCCACGTGCCGATCTCGATGCGCTGAATGAGAATTAGCGCGCCGACCAGCGACCCGGCGATGCCGAGGGGCATTGCCAGCATCAGAAAGATGGTGTTCCAGAGATAGGTGAAGAACAGCGGGTTCGTCGGCTGCCAGATCGACAGCACGTAGCCGGCCAGATTTCCCACGACCGCCAAGTCCACGCAGAGCAAGGTCAGCAGAACGGCAAGCCGTCCCAACCGCCTTGCCTCGTCCGCCCGCAGCCGGCGGACCTGAGCAACCCCGGGCAGCAGGCACAAGGCAGCCGCTACGAGCTTCAGCGCCGGCCACTCTAGCCCCAAACGCGGGTGCGCCGCCAGGGCTCCACGAAACGCCGAGGAGAGCACCGACAATACGCAACTGCAGGCGACAGCGAACAGCACGGTGCCGTAGGCCGGCGGGTTCTGCTGACCAAACGGGGCGCGGTTGGTCCGATAGCAGAAGTAGAGCAAGACCGGGATGAACGCGCAGAGGAGCAGCCCTGCCAATCCCCATGCAAGCGGGTGAGGCACCTCTGGACCCAGCGGGTTCCGCTGAAAACAGAGCAAGCGCACGAAGTTCTCGGCTGCCACGAAGTGGGGCCACTCGCCGGTGCGTCGGTTGTGCTCGGTCAGGTTCCAATCGGTGAACGCCATCACCAGCGAGAACAGGACCGGCCCGGCAGTGAAGATCAGGAAGCCCAGGAGGTTGGGCGTCAACATCGTCCAGGCAGCCAGCATCGTGCGGCGCCGACGGGGGTGCTTCAGAGTAGCAAGGACATTCATAGCGCGCCTGGATCCAGTCCCACCAACTCAGCGCTCTGCTCGCGCAGGGTCGGTTTGAACCGCCCCGCCTGCTTCAGCCGGTCGATCTCTTTCTGCCGCGCCAGCGCCTTGTGGTACTTGGCGGCCAGGCGCGGATCCTTGGCGAGGTTCTTCTCGATCTGGGCGTTGATCTCGAACGCCATGGCGGCCAGACCCTCCTGGGGCGTGACCCGTTGCACGTAGATGAGATCCCAGTGGTACCGCTGGATCTCATCCAACTGGAACGGGGTGAGGAAGGGGCTGAATGGAAACGGGCAGCAGTAGTCCAACTCGGTGCGCCAGAGGGGGTCGTACTCGTGCTCCTCGGGGTACGTGGGGTTAGACATCTGCGCCTTCGTCCGGGTTAGCTCGATGGGGCCGGGCACGCAGTCGGCGCTCCAGTTGATCTGGCGGCCGTACTCCTTGCCGCCGAGGAAGTCGAGGAAGAGCACTGCTTGGTCGGCCCGCGGCGAGTTGGCATTGATGATGGCCACCCGCGACCCGCCCAGGTAGTACTTGCGCACCTGATACGGTTGCGGCGCAACTCCGAGCTTGAGGGGTGGGTCGATTGGTTGGCCGCTCTCCCGCTGCTTCTGGATCGCCTGATCGTTCATCAGCCGCCAGTTGATGAACCCGTAGCGGCCGAACCGGGTCATGGCGCAGTACTTGGCGGCGAACTGGTTGATGGCGCCCCCTCCCCAGCCGCCCTGGGCGCTCATCGAGGCTACCTCCGCGGGGGTCGGCATGACGTGGTGCTTGTACTGGAGGTCGAGGTAAAACTGCACCGCCGCCACCGCTTCCGGGCTGTCGAGGAGGCACTTGGTCGCCGTTTCGTTGAAGCACTCGCCACCCCAGCAGCCAACCAGCTCCCGCCAGTCCAACGACAGGATGCCGAAGACCTTCTCGCCGTCGGGTCGGGTGTACGTCAGCTTCTTGGCGACGGTAAGGAACTGGTTCCAGCTCCAATCGCCCTTCGGGTACGGGACACCGCGCTCGGCGAACACATCCTTGTGGAAGACGATCATCGTCATCCACACATTGCACGGGAAGGCATACTGCTTGCCCTCGAAGATCATCGCCGACCACGCAACCGGCCAGACTCGGCGGTAGTCGAGGCGCGTCGAGAGTTCGAGCATGCGCTGAAGTGACCGTTGACGAAGCTGCTTGAGTTCAGCGGCGGAGAAGGCGCTGTCCGGCACGGGGCGGCGAATCTGCGCCAGGAGTAGCTGGCGCCGGTCGAGAGAGAGGTCGGTCAGCGCCTCCGCGGAGGGTACCTTGATGCCCTCTCGCTCCCGCTCCCGGCGCTGCTTCTCTATCTCGAAGAGCTGTCGGAAGACGGGGTCGCCCTTGAGGTCTTCCAGACTCACGTTGCCTCTTCGGTGCAGGTCAACAATCGGCGAGAGGTTCTTCGCGATTCCCGCTTGCACATACGCCGCCAGGTTGGCGGTGCCGCCCGAGTCGTAGCAGTCCGGCCCGACGCCGCCGATGGACTGCACGATGATCTTCTGCCGCGCGCTGTTGGCGGGGTCGATGTCGATGTCCAGTTCCGGGTACGCTCGACGGAACAGCAGCATCTGCTCCGTCCGCACCGGGTTGGCGTCCGTCGCCCAGATGAGCGCACTATGGTGCTCGTCCTGATGCAGCGAGCGCGCAACCAACGCCAACGCAGCGCAGGCACCGAACAATGAGAGGAACACGAAACGCATCATGGCAAGAGCGGGCGAACCTTCAGCGCGTGGGAATGGGCGCCCATTGTACCACGGAGCCGGGCCGAGGGTGCCTCTCGCTGAGTTGAGCTGCAACGCCCGGGGAAGCGCCGCCGGTTTCCCCCGAGCGCGCGAAGGGTTTGCCTCTCAGGAGCCGAATAGGGGGCGCCATGAATGGTCCCCTGCGCTTCGCTCTGTCGGCACTTCTCGGCATTGGGGTCGTCGGTCTGGCGACAGCCGAAACCGCACCGTCGCTGCCCAAGGCGCCCCTCCGGCTGCCCAACGGTGAACCACTGGTGTGCATCTACTACTTCGGCCACTGGTGGGACCCGTGGAAGAGCGACGACGACGCGATCCGGCGCGACTTCAAGCGCCTGCGCGACATGGGGTTCACCGCAATCTGCGTCGATCACGAATGGTCGCAGGCCATCGACGGGAACTGGAAGTGGCTCGACCGTGAGCACCGCTTGGCGAAGGAAGCTGGACTCGGGATGGTCCCTTGGCTGAGCCTGAAGACGTGGAGCGACGTCGATGGCGAGCAGCGGCTCAAGCTGGCGAAGGAGTGGTACGGCGTCGAGATCCGGCTGGGCGAGAACCAGGACGGTTCGCTGGCGCCGCCACTGATCTACGACGACTCAGTGATCGAGTTTGGTGCGCGGTACGCCTGCGACTATCTGAAGCGGTACCAGGACCAAGCGCTGCTGCGCCTCGCCTGGAACGGCAAGTCGCAGCCGGTGATCAGTCTCAGCGTCGAGTCAGCGTGGAACGGCAGCTTCGACGAGGAGACCAACCGCCGCTTTCGCGACTGGCTGAAGAAGCAGTACGGGACCATTGGCGCTGTCAACGGAGCATGGCACACCGACTACCGGGACTTCGACGCGGTCGATCCGAAAGACAAGGCAGTCTTCGACTACGCGGCGCATCCGGACGGCAAGGCCAAACCTCCGCGGGCGGTCGAGGAGCACGTCGCGTTCCGCTCCCAGACCCTCTCCGACAGCCTCGCCCGCATGGCCGACCGGGTGCGCGAGCAGTACCCCGACGTTCTATTCCTGGCAGAGATCCCCTACCAGTACGGCAGCAAACACCCCCATGCCGTTGGGTACCGCATCGGGTATGGCGCCGATCCGTCGTCGTGCGACTACGCCGACATTGTGCTCTTCCGCAACACCGGTCCGTTGAATGCAGAAGAGGCGGCGGCGCTTCGGGAGGCCGAGGCGCGCACGGGGCAGAAGTTCGTGCTGACCTACCGGACCTACAGCGACTGGGACGTGACGCCGGACTCACCCAACTTCGCGAAGTCGGTCGAGGCGGATGCCGGCCAGGCTGCCGCACTCGCCCACGGATTCGGGTTCTACAGTTGGAACGAGATGGTCGATGTGCACGTGGCCTACGCGCCTTCTCCCCCGAAAGACGTCGGCTGGACAGAGGTCCGCGCCGACCGGGCAATTCGCTTGCTGGGGGCGATGACGAAGCGGTATCGCGAGCTTGTGGGCACCACTCAGTGAAGGCCTCCGTCGTCTGTTGCCGCCTTGCATCCGTTGGGAGCCGGCGCCCGGGAAGCGTCCCAACGGATTCAGGATGGCAACGGATAGGACCAAGGGCTTTCGTGCACGCTTGGGGCCAACTTCCCGACGCACTGCGCTGAACCACAACGAGGCACAAACCACTCAATGCTACGCTACATCCTGACGATCTTCCTGAGCGCCTTCTTGCTGTTCCAGGTCCAGCCGATGCTGGGCAAGTTCATTCTGCCGTGGTTCGGCGGCGGGCCGAGCGTGTGGAGCGCCTGCCTGTTGTTCTTTCAGTTGCTGCTGTTGGGCGGCTACCTCTATGCGCATGGGCTATCGTCCCGGCTCAAACCGCGGACGCAGGTGTGCGTGCATCTCGGCTTACTGGGGGTCTCCCTGCTCTTTCTGCCCATCACTCCCGCCGACTCGTGGAAGCCGACCGGCACCGGGGCACCGGCGCTGCACATCCTGGCGCTGCTGACCGTCTGCGTGGGTGCCCCCTACCTGCTGCTGTCCACCACCGGTCCGCTGCTCCAGCGCTGGTTCACTTGGACGCACCCGGGACGAACGCCCTACCGGCTGTATGCGGTGTCCAACATTGGCTCGCTCTTGGGGTTGCTAAGCTACCCGTTCGCGATTGAGCCGAGGGTGTGGCTGCACCGGCAGACCTTCGCGTGGTCCCTCGCGTACGGGGTGTTTGTCGCGCTCTGCGCCTGGTGCGCGGTGAAGCTCTGGCGGGTGACTCCCGACGAGGCCAAGCTGGACGCAGAACCCGACGCCGACACCGACGAGCCGCGCACCCGGACCACCGCCGGTCGGCGCGCGCTTTGGGTTGCCTTGGCGGCCTGCGGCTCCACGTTGCTGCTGGCGACAACGAATCAGTTGACCCAGGACGTTGCCCCCGCCCCGTTCCTGTGGGTGCTGCCGCTGAGCCTGTACCTGTTGACCTTCATCCTGTGCTTTGGGAGGGAGCGACTGTATGACCGACGGGTGTGGGCGCCACTGCTGTTTGCCAGCCTCGCGGGCGTCGTCTTGCTGCTGGGGCGGTTCTCCGACGCGCCGTGGTGGGTACAGGTAGCCGGCTTCTCGGCGGTGCTCACGGTCTGCTGCATGGTCTGCCATGGCGAACTGGTCCGCCTCAAGCCAGCCGCGCGCGAGCTGACAGGCTTCTACCTGATGGTCTCCTTGGGCGGAGCACTCGGTGGGGTGTTCGTCTCACTGATCGCCCCGGGGGCGTTCCCCGATTACTGGGAGTTCTGGCTCTCGCTCATCGCGACCCTCGCCTTGTTCTGCGTCTGCCTGTTCGCCGACAAGCGCGTGTTCGTGCATCGGGGCTGGGGCCGGCTGGGCTGGGTTGCGCTGGTGGCTGGGTTCTTCGCGTTGGACTACTACCTCGGCAGCGACGCCCAGGGGCGCGTGGCGGACGCATTGGCAACGAGCCGCAACTTCTACGGCGTGCTGCGGGTGAAGGAGTACGGTCAGGGCACAGCCGACGACGCGCGCTACCTGCTCCATGGCCGGATCAAGCACACCGCCCAACTCCAGGATAGGAAGCGCCGGAACATCCCCGCCACGTACTACGGCCCTCACGGCGGGATCTCGTTGGCGCTCAACCACCACCCCTGCCGAGCTGTCGGCAACGGCGCGCTGCACTTCGGCGTGCAGGGCCTGGGCGGCGGCGCGCTGGCCGCTTTCGGCCGCACCGGCGACACGATCCGGTTCTACGAGATCAACTTCGCCGTGGTGGCGCTGTCGGGCGAGTACTTCTTCTTCCGCCAAGACACGCCCGCAAAGACCGAACTCGTCATGGGTGATGCCCGGCTGTCGATGGAACGGGAACTCCGTGAAGGGCATTCGCAGCAGTTCGATGTGCTGGCCTTGGACGCGTTCAACGGCGACGCAATCCCCATGCACCTGCTGACGCGGGAAGCCGTGCGCATGTACTGGAAGCACCTCAAGCCCGACGGCATCCTGGCAGTGCACATCTCCAACCAGTACCTGAACCTCGCCCCCGTGGTGCGCGCGATCGCCGAGGCCAGCGGGAAAGACGCGCTTCAGGTCATCGAGGACAACGACACGGAGCACTTCGTCTGGTACAACCGGTGGGTGCTGGTAACCAGCAACCAGAAGTTCATCCGCGACCCGTTCGTCCGCAAGACCGTCACGCCCTGGCCGAAGGGCGACACGAAGCGGATCCTGTGGACGGACGACTACAGCAATCTGCTGGGGGTGCTGGATTGAGTCGTCAGCGATCGACGGTACGCCGCAGGGACGGCGCGACTCGCTGCGTCGGCCTGGGTGAGCCCCCTCACACGGGACGGTCTCCGCGTCAGCAGTCCAGCAATGCAACGACGAACACCACCTCGTCGTCTGGGAACCAGTCGTACACAATGTGGTGGTAGCCGGACAGGAACGCTCGGCTGCCGCCGAGTTCTTCTCGCACTCGCCCCATCCGCAGTACGGCAGCGATGAGTTCCACCGTCTCATACAGCCTGCGCGCCCACGAAAGCGGCATGCGATCGAGTTCCGCCACCGCCTCCGGTGACCAACGAAGTTCACTCATCGCGCTTGACCCGCGCCGTGAGACGGCGACCGACCTCCTCGTGAGCGACTGTCCGTCCGGCAGCGTAGTCGAGGTGCGCCCGTTCGAGCTTCGCCTGCACGGCGGGGCTGCGGAATAGCGCAGAGACCTCTCCGTCGGTCATGCCGGCCCAGTCCTGGTAGTCAGCCACGCTCAGCAGGACTCCGACAGGTTCCCCCCCTTGCGCCACGAAGACACGCTCGCCACGAGCGGCCACCAGCAGAGAAGACAGATTGATCTGGGCTTCAGCTATGTCTACCAGTCGCATTGCGGATCGGCTCCCTGGGACGCATTGTGAACCGCGCTCTCGTGCTGGTCAACCGCGGGACGTGCGCCTCACCTCACCCGCAACCACCCAATCCGTAGCGCCACGCCTTCGAACAGCGTCGGGTCGTACTGGTTGCTCTTCTTCGCCTCGGCAACCGGGACGTCGCGGTTGGGCGGGTCGGCCAGCAGCTCGACGGTGACGGTGTGCTTGCCTGGCGGGAGGTTGTTCGCCAGCGGAATGGCGGCGAGGCGCTGGTAGTAGCTCCAAGGGTCGACTTGCCGCTGCGTGCCGGCGGGCTTGCCGTCGACGGTGAGCTTGACCTCGCCGGTGTCGGGACCCATGAGGTCGAACAGGCTGGCGTCGGTGCCGGTGAAGGTGACGGTCAGCTTGGCGCCGGGGCTGTTGGTGTACCAGAGGGTGTCGAAGTGGCGGGTGAACCGGGGCCAGAGCGGGTCGTCTCCGGGTAGTTCCTTCCAGTCGCCGGTGAGCATGTCGCGCGTGATCGGCTCCAAGCGGGCGCTCTCGAAGTTGTCGGCCATGAGTGGCTTGGGGAGCTTGTGCGGTTGAGGCTGCGGTGTCTTCGCAAGTTGCTCGAAGGCACGGGTGAGCGCCTCCGCATAGAGCCGGTTGCCTGTTGGACCGGGACGGACGCCGTCAGCCGAGAAGGACTCGTTGCCTTCGGGGGCGTCGCCCTTCGGCACCAGCTTGCCGGCGCGGTACTGCTCGGCCACCGGGAAGCCCATGTTGACCGACGGGATGCCGTAGCGCTCGGCGACGCGCTCGTAGGCGGTGACGGTCGCCGGTGACAGCCCGTCGGCGTAGGCGGTTTCGAAGCCGAGGCGGAAGGCGTATACGAACAGGAGATCGATGTCGGGGTCGGCCTTCCATGCCTGCCGCGCGACGCCCTCGATTGTGCGCTGAATCGTGCGCGCGTCGGTCTGGAAGTCGTCGGAGGCGAAGTCCACCAGGACGAGATCGGGCTGCTGCTTCAGCACGTCGTGCGCGAACCGGTACACGCTGAACCCGGATCCGCGCACACAGTCGCAGATGCCGGCGTTGATCTCGGTGATCTCACTGGCGGGGTACTTCTCGCGCAGCCCTTTCAGCGCTTGCGCGCGCCAGCCGTCGGCGCTGTGGATACCGCCGCCGAAGTAGGCGACCTTCACCGGCTTGCCCGCGGCGAGCTTGGCGAAGGTGTTCCCCGCTCCGATGCGCAGCACGAACTCGCGGGCGGGTATCGGCTCGTATCCGGGAAGCTGCACGAAGCGCTTGACCGGCCGCGCGTTGCGGCTCGCCTCGGACTCCTCCACGACCGGCCAGCTTGCGCGCAGCTCATCTTGGTAGGGCCCGATCTTGTCGAAGGGGATGGGCTTGAAGCCGAGCTTCAGGGCGGGCGAGTCGTCGCGCAGCCGGTAGTCGTGGTTGGCGGGGTCGACGAAGCGCGGGTCGGCAAACTGCGAGTGCTCGTCCGCGCCGAGCTTGCGCCAGTCCTCCCAGGCGAGTTGCTTCGCCTCCTCGGGTGGCAGACTGGCGGAGACGAACGGCTCCAACCCCGGCTCGGCGTAGACGCAGTTGTAGTCGATCTCGTTCTTCGGCAGGTCCTCCTGGCGCATGCGGATGTCGTAGAGCATCATCCGGTTCTCGCCCTTCCATGGGTCCCGCCGCTCGCCGCGGAGCCAGGCGGTGCCAGCCGTCGTGTTGTACACGATGTTGCGGACGAACTTGTGCCCGGTCATCGCTTCGGGGTGACCGTCGGCGAGGCTGTAGCCCTTCATGGTAGGGTAGCGGTCAAGGTAAGGCGAACCGGGACCCGCCACCGCACGGAAACGCTCGTAGACGTTCGTCCATTCGTCCCAGCCCGGCCAAAGCATGCCGGCCTGGAAGGCCGGACAGTCGACAATGACGTTGTTCTCGAAGACGCAGTCGCGCCCGCCGTGGGTGAACATCCCGCAGATCGGCACCCGGTAGAGCACGTTGCCGTACATCGTGTTCCCGCTGGTCGGGTCGTCCATGTAGAGGCCCCACGTGAAGTGTGGGTACTCGTACTCGACCTTGCCGTCCTGCACGGGTTGCCACGAACTACGCTTGCCGAAGCCGCCGAGGTCGTGCCAGACGTTGTACCGAATGACATTGCCCCGCTGCGTCCAGTCGCGCGGGCAGGAGTAGAGACCACCGGTGTCGGTGGACTGCAGATTGGTGTGGTGGACGACGTTCAGCTCGACGACATTGTCGTTGCCTGCCAATGTCAGCCCGGCATGAGGCGTGTCGTAGACCAAGTTGTTGCGGGCGACGTTGCCGACACCGCCAATGTTGATCGCCGTGTTGTAGGTCTTCTCGAAGACGCCGACGTGATGGATGACGTTGTTGACGGCAAGGTGCTTTGCCGGCGTCAGCGTCTGGCGGTCGCCACCACTCAGAAGGACGCCACCACAGCCGGTCGCGTAGACATCGCAGCCCACCACGGAGCACTCCGCGCCGCCGTCTATCGAGGCGCCCCAGGCGCCACAGTTGCGGAGGATGCTCTGGGTGACTTGGCACCGTTCCGCGTTCACCATCCGCACCGCATTGCCGTCGCAGCCTTCCAGTACGAAGCCCCGCAGCGACACGTCGTGCGTGTCCTTGAACTCGACCAAGTCGCCCACGACCGGGACCGAGACGTCGCCGTCTCGAATGGGCTCCGGCGGCCAGAAGTAGACGACCCAGGACTTGGTGTCGAGATACCACTCGCCCGGGCTGTCCAATTCCTCGAAGAGCCCCTCGACGAAGTAGCGGTCACCGATCCCGAACTCGTAGGTGGCCTCGCGCCCCAGCGTCAGCGTCTGGTCCTCAACGGCGACCGCCTGAATCGGCAGCCAGTTCCACCGCCAGTCGTACTGACAGAACACGCCGATGCGGCCGTCCGTGGGGCGTGCCCAGCGGCTCGGGTCAATGTCCTTCGGGTTGTAGGTGAACGCCCGCTTTGCGCCCTGCGGCGACGGCTCAACAACGTGCGCCCAGACGCCGCCATAGACATCCGCCGGGTCGACGTTCGGCGTCCGCGCCAGCGGCATCCGCTTCCCCTTGAAGAAGAGCTGCCGGAACGCCTTCCCTTGGAGCCCGAGGCGCTTCAGGTCGCACTGCATGACTCTGTCGCGGTACGGGGCGAACCCACTGACCGCGGGCCCGCCGCGGAGGACCGGGCGTTCGTCCTTGTGCGCCCGGAACTGGAGCGGCGCCTGTTCCGTGCCGGCGTCCTCAGCGCCGAAGGCCAGCGTCTCCGCGAGGTGGTAGGCGCCCCCGCGGACCCAGACGGCAACGCCGTTGGGCGCCTTGCCGGACCGGCGAAGGGCGCGCGCTTCGTCGCGGGCGCGCGTCAACGTCGCAAGGGGTGTGGCCGCGGAACGGCCGGCGGCTTGGTCATTGCCGGTCAGGGAGACGAACAACTCCGCTGGCTGAGGGGCAGCGAATACGGGGACGCAGGCGAGTGCCAACAACAGAGCCATCACTGAGAACCTCCCGGTAACGGAACACACACGCAACGCTCGGCGCACTGCGAGTGTTCCGAGCGACTGCTATAATAGCACAACGCTGATCGATGGATGGTGCGAACCGTCGGAGAGTGGGTGATCATCATGGCAAAACGAATGAAGCGCGCAACCATGTACAGAGCAGACCGTCCGCCGTTCTGCCAATGGGCGCCGGTCCTGCATGCCCTCCAGGTCAAGGACTTGGTGGCGATCGCCGAAGACGAGGCCGTCTCGGTGTTCCCAGCCGCTGCGGGGGAAGAACTCGAACCTGTGGAGCGCGAGGTTATCTATCGGCTGCTGGGATACGAAGCGCCGGACGACGACAAGCCACTGATCGCCAAGCGCCCCGGAGTAGTAGGAGGCAGGGCCGCCATTGCCGGAACCCGCATTCCCGTGTGGCAGATAGCCAACGCCACAAGGCATGGCGTCTCTCCTCGCGAGCTGAGAATGCAGTACGGCCTGAGTGACGCGCAGCTCGCTCAGGCGTTGGCCTATGCCGCTAACCACGAGGAGGAGATCGACCGCGACGTCTTCGAGAACCAGCGAGTCCTCGCACTGGCAGGAGCCATAGCGGCGTGAGATTTCTGGTTGACGAGGACGTCTCGCCCTGCCTCAAGTTCGTCCTCCAGGAGTGGGGCCACAGTGCGGATGCTGTCGGTCTTCGCGAGGACCTTGCCAGCGAAGCTGATGACGTGATCCTTGCGGCGGCGGAGTGCGAGCAGCGAGTGCTGGTGACGTTCAACGCTGACCACTTCGAAGCTCTACACCAGGAGTGTCGGGCCGCAGGTAGGAGCCACCCCGGCATTGTTGTCTGCGCCAGACAGGAGGGCTACCGTAGCTTCGACCGGCTGCTTCGGTGGATGCGGAACATGCTTGCGGCAGTGTCTCCCGAGGACTTTGCCAGCGATCTCCACTACCTTCACACCTTCACCTGATGGCAAGCGGCGCTGACCGGCAGAGCGTTTTGGGCCGCCGAAGCGCACCCGCCACCTCACGCCCCCTCCTTCATCGCCGCCATCATCACCGCCGGGCTGGGGCCGGCGTCGAGGTTGCTGATCAGCTCCGCGTTGCTGCGCATCCACTCATTGGTCTCGTCCAGGGTCTTGGTGACTGCGTCGATTCGGCCGGAGAGGAACTCGGGGTCACGGTTGAGGAGGGCTTCTTCTTTGAGCAGGGCGACTTGCTGCTCGATGCGTTGAAGTTCAGACTCGATGAACCGGAGCTGCCTGGTCGCTGACTTGAGTTGCTCGTAGCGCCGCTTGAGAATGTCGAGGGTCGCCTGCTTGGACTTGCCCACGCGCTCATCTGGATCCTCGGTCTTCAAATCCTCCTCCAACGCCTTGATCTGAGCAACGATCTCCTTGTGCGCCCCGCTGGACAGATAGCCGCGCAGGGTCTCCGCCGAGGCCAGCATCCGGAGGAAGATCCACAGGAGTTGACTCAGGCCGGTGAGGTGCAGTTCGGTCAGGTCGGCACCGTCGCGACCTGCCTGCGGCTGCACCTCGGTGCACTGCCTCTCCAGCAGTGCGTACCTTTGCCGGTTCCGGTCGGAAAGCTCGGCCAGCAGCGAGGTCTTCTTCTCCACCGCGGTCCGCTGCTCGCCGTACGCCTCAAGCCGACGGATGTGTGCCTGGAATCGCTCGCTGCTGCTCAGTGAGCAGAGATAGCCCAACTCAGCAGCGCCTCCGAGAAGCCAGATCGCCGCCCCCACGGGCGGGGCGGCCAGTAACGCAGCGCCGCCCAGCACGCCCACCCCCAAGACGCCCAGCTTATTCACCGGCACAGAGCCCAATCCGGGCAGTACCGGCTTTGCGTGGAATGCGGCTTTGACGTAGTCCCAGTAGGAGAGGTCTTGCGGCATGGTTGGCCTGGACTCGCTATCGGCTGCTACCTTCCCGCGGCGTGTCGTGCGGAGCGCGGTGCGGTAGTATACAGGACTTCGATTGACGCGTCGAGCGTCGCCTGCGGCCCCGAGGCCGCCTGCGCGGTTGAGGACCGGAACCAGCCGACCCGGGGTGCGATCCTACAGCACGCGCGCCGCGGGCGTTCCCCTGGTCAGCCGCTGGAACTCGCGGGTCACCCGGCGGAGCGCCTCTTCGAACTCCGGTCGGGTCTGCTGCACCAGGGCCGGCTCCGTAGGCAGTGGAACGTCGTTGATCTCAAGGCCGAGGGTGCCCGGGGAGGGGGTGAAGATCCACACCCGGTCGCCCAGGTAGACAGCCTCGGCAATGCTGTGGGTAACCATGAAAACAGTTGCTTCGCAGTCGCGCCACAGCTCGACGATGAGGTCCTGCATCTCATACCGAGTTGGCTCGTCCAAAGCGCTGAACGGCTCATCCATCAAGATGATCCCCGGTCTCAGTGCCAACGTTCGCGCAATGGCGACGCGCTGCTGCATGCCCCCACTAAGTTCGTGCGGGTACTTGTGCTCATTGCCTTCGAGATGGACGCGCCGGATCCACTCTCCGGCCACGTCGTCCATGTCGCGGCGCGACAGCCCCAATTCCTTGCTGTGCAACTCCAGCCCAAAGGTAACGTTGCGGAGCACGGTCCGGTTCGGGTAGGAGCTGTACTTCTGGAAGATCATCCCCCGGCCACGGCCGGGTCCGGTGATGGGCTCGCCCCGAACGAACATGTCACCGGTCGTCGGCGGCAGGTGCGTCTGGAAGCCGGCGATCAGGTTGAGCAAGGTCGACTTGCCGCACCCGCTCGGGCCCACGATGCACACGAACTCGCCCCGCCCCGGCACATCGTCGATGCGGAAGCTGACGTCGGTAAGGGCGACGAAGGCGTCGCGAGTTCCTTCCTCGAACGTCTTCGAGACGTTGCGAAACTCGACAATGGCGTCAGGGGAAGGCGGTCCCGGCGGCGCCGCGGCCGCACGTGCCGAAGCACCATCGGGAGAGACCGCCGGAGCACCTTCCCGGCGGCGTTCCTCGTCGCCCGCGTCAGATGTTGGGCCGCCTCGGTAGAACCAGCGAGGCCATCGTGTCATGGAGTCTATCTCACCGTGCGGTAGGGCAATAGCCAACGACCCACCAGCACCCACAGCTTGTCGAAGCCGTAGCCGATGAGCATGATCGTCAGCACGACCAAGTAGCAGTACTGCATCTCGCCGCGCCGCTCGGCCGTCCGGATGATGTTCCCCAGCCCTCGCTCTGCGGCGACGATCTCCGCGAGGATGATATAGGTCCAGCCGACGGCAAAGGACGCTCGTAGCGCGGTGAACAGCTCCGGCAGCGCCACCGGGACCAGTACCTTCGTCACTGCGGCCCAGCGACTGGCTCCTTGGGTGTAGGCGGTCTGCAGGTAGATGTCGTCCACGTTCTCGATGGCGAGCACCACCTGCGGCAGGAGCACCACAAAGGTGACCACCGCGAGGAAGAGGTACTTGTGCACCTCGGTAGACTCCGCCCGCAGGACCTGGCCCACCACCACTGCCCACGGCAGCATCAGCACGCTCAGGGCCGGCAGTGGCAGGTAGGTGCCCGCCACGGTCAGTGGGTTGAATGTCGCCTTGACCTTGGTGAAGGAGCCCATCAGGATCCCCAGCGGGACCGCCAAAGCAGCCGCCAGAAGGTAGCCGCCACATACCCGTCGCAGACTGAAGACGGCGCTTCGGCTCAGCTCCCGGTCGAACCACAGTGGCCGAACCGCCTCAAGCGTCTCCCTCGGGCTGGGGAGGATCACTGACGAGATGATCCGGCTCTCGACGTCCTTCTCAACAGCCCCCTTCGTCAACGGTTTCGCAGGCTGTCGCGGTCGCGTGACAAACCACCATCCGCCAAGTACCAGGAGCGGAGGGATCAGACCCAGCACCCAGGCGAGCGGCCGCGAGAGCGTCTCGCGAATTCGGAGGGTCGGTTGTTGCATGGTGTCGGGAACGCCCCTCTGCTACTGCGACTCCGGTGGGTAGATTGAGATCTCCACCCGCCGATTCTTGGCCTGGTTCGCCGGGTCGTTGGGGTCGGCGGGTTCGTCCCAGCCCTGACCTTTGGTGACGAACTTGGCCGCGGGGAAGTGGAACTTGTTGACCAGCGCTTCTTTCACCGCCTTGGCGCGCCGCGCCGACAGCTCCTTGACGGCCGCATCAGCAACTTGTCCGCGCATCGACGAATCGCAGTGGCCGGTGATGGCGATGGTCGCCGCGTCGAACTGGCCGGCCAGGCGGCCCGCCGTCTCCAGAGTGTCGTTGACAGTGGGGTCATACAGCTTGTCGCCCACTTTGTGCCAGATGTCGGCCGCATTCGGGTAGAAGTGGATGCGGATGGTGTGGGTCAGAATCTCCGGCCGCTCCGCCACCACCTTGTCGAAGTCTTGAGGCACGAAGGTCGATTGGTACTCGTCCTTCTGCTCCTTGAATGTGCCCGCCTGTTCGAGCTGCTTCAGGAAGCGGAAATCCATCACCTGGTCGAAGGGAATGGCCCGGTCGATCCGGCCGAGTTTCTTGTAGACAATGGAGATGGTCTTCCACGTGCGCTCGAAGTTGGTCGGGTTGTTCTGGTTCAGGAAGAACTGCTTGTTCTCGGCGAAGTTGGTGGTGTGGGCGTCGTTCTTCATGTCGCGCACCTCCCCCACCTCAAAGCCGTAGCCCGCTGCCATCCACTTGAACGCGGGCTCGGGGTCCTGCTTCACCTGCTGCATGCCCAGGAAGATGCCCTCCACCAGTCCCTTGACGATGGCGGGGTGATCCTTGGCGAAGTCGGCCCGCACCGCCCACACGTCAGCGATGAGCTTGTTGGCATCGGCCGTCGTGGAGAGGATGCGTGTGCCCTTCACCTTTTCCGGGATCGTGTAGATGTCGGGCGCCCACGAGACGCAACCATCGATCTGGGGATCGCTCACGAACGCCCGGGCGGCGCCGAACGCTGTGTCGACGGGCTGGGAATTGATGTCACGCTTCTGCAGCCCGGCGTCGATGAGTAGCCGATACAGGTAGTACTCGGAGGGGCTGTGCTGCGCGAAGGCGATGGTCTTCCCCTGCAGGTCCTTCACACTCTTGATGTTGTCGCGCACCACGATCCCGTCGCCGCCGTTGCTCCAGTCGATCTGCTGGCAGATGCGCGGCGCGACGCGGGAGTCCTTCATGAGCTCTTCGGCAAACAGCACCATCATGTCCAGCGTGCCCCACAGAACGTGGCTCTCGCCGCTGGCGTAGTGGTTGCGGGCCTCTACCGGGTCGTCGATCAAGTCCAGCTTCACTTTGAACCCGAACTTCTTGTAGAAGATGCTCTCCTCGTTGGGCTTGAATCCGTGATTCGCGGCCACGATGGGCAGCCAGCCGATCCAGACGTTGATGGGGAACCGGACGATCTTCTGCTGATCGTCCCACTTGTACGCGCTGACGCCCTTGACCGGCGGCAGCTTCTGCTCCGGCACGTACTTGTACTCGTTCACTGTGGTGATGCCAGGACTGTTGTCAACCTCAACCGCACCGCCGCCGAGATCCTCTTTGGTAATGGTGCCGTCGGGCCCCGCCTGCTGGGGAAAAACCTTTCCGCGCAGCATCCATCCTGCGCCAACGACACATCCTGCGATCACAAGGAACACGACGAACTTCCCTGCTTTGGTCAGACCTGGTTGCTCGCTCGTAGCCACTGAGGCACCTCCGATTTGGGATTGCAGACTCCGGGTTGCGGATTGGCAGGCGGCCCCACCGACCGAGAGTATAGCAGATCCCGGCTGGCCTTTCGAGTCGCGGACAGCCGTTCCCAGTCTGCCGGTGACGGTCTCGCGTGGGCGTCGGTCGCCAGACCGCTACAACGCCCGCCAACGTGCTGAGGGTTCGGCACATGCATACATTCCGCAAGGGAACGTCAACTCGGCGTGGAACTACCGAGCGCACCAACCCAGACTACGAGGTACGGCTGACATGAGCAGACTTGGCATCGGCATGATCGGCGGCGGCGCCATCAGCAACGCGCACTTGGCTGCCGTCGCTGCGAGCGACAAGGCGGAGTTGGTCTGCGTGGCAGACCTCAACGCGAGCACGGCGGAAGAAAAGGCCGAGAAGTTCGGCGCGAAGTCCTTCGCGACCGACTACCGCGAGCTTCTCGCCAGAGAGGATGTCGACGCTGTGATCATCGGCATTCCCGCCGGCCTCCATGCGGAGGCGGCGCTGGCGGCGTTCCAGACCGGCAAACACGTCCTGGTCGAGAAGCCCATGGCGCGCACGCTGGCGGAGTGCGACGCCATGATCGGCGCCGCGGAGCAAGCCGGCAAGGTGCTGCAGGTCGCCATGGTGCGCCGCTTCGATGCCGACTGGGGGAAGGTGCGCGAGTTGGTGCAGGCAGGGAAGGTGGGACGGCCTTGCCTGTGGCGGCGAATGGCGCAGGGGTCGGCGCCGCAGCCGCCACATGGCGCTTGGTATTCCGACGCGAGCCTCAGCGACGGTCCACTCGCGGAGAGCGGCGCCCACGACTTCGACTTCGTCCGGTATACCTTTGGCGACGTTCGCGCGGTCACCGCCACCAATTGGCAGATGGGCCGGGTGGGCAGCGTGCTGGACACCGGCATTGTCACCCTCGACTTCGAAAGCGGCGACAGGATGCTCTGCGTGTGGTCATGGGGACTTCCGCCCAAGTGCGGGGGCGGGACCCTCTCCGGGATGGATGTACTCGGCCCCGACGGCGCCCTCCAGCAGTCGCGGCACCGGGACGATGGCAGGTATGAGTGCGTCGTCAACGGCCCGGACGGCGCCCAGGAGGTCTTCGACTTCGACAATCCGCGGGCCGGGGACTACTGGTTCTCCGGCCAGTTCGACAACTTCGTCGAGTCGGTCCATGGCCGGCAGACTCCGCGCGCGACGGGACTCGACGGCCGCAAGGCACAGGAGATCGCACTGGCGGCCTTCGAGAGCTCCCGGACAGGGAGGCGGGTCGAGTTGCCACTGTGACGGCCGACCGGCTGATGCCTTAGCCGGTATTGGTCGTCTGGCCGCGTCCTTCGGTCCGCTCCAGCGCTTCCTTGACCACCGCTCGCACGCCGAGGTCTTCGTCTTCCTCCAGGATCTCCTCATAGACGGCTTTCGCGGCTTCGGCTGCCGGCCCGGGGGCGCCGCCGTCGCCGACTTGCTCCAGCAGCTTCAGATTCGGCCGGGCGCCCTCCGCGCCGCGGGACAAGGCCTGCAGCGCCTGCCAGACGGCGAGGAAGTACCCGAGGGTGCACAGCACGCAGGCGGGGACGAGTACCCAACGCGACCAGTGCAGCCAGCGGAAGGCCAACACCCACATAAGTGCCGGGACGGCGAGGAACCCCAGGAGGATGACTGCTGCCACTCCGCCCCACAGGACGAGTTTGTTGCCTCCAGGTTGATCGCTGCGCATTGCTCTTCCTTCCGGTGGATCGCTGGTTGCTTCCGTGCCAACACGGGTCACCGCAACGCAACCGAGCGTTGTGCGCGCACCGCCCGCTCGGCACCATAGCCGAGACTCAGCATCTGCCTGCCTACCACGCCGTTGATCGGTGAGGGTTCCCCTGTACGGAGACAACCGATGAAGTGCCGGAGCTGCTCGAAGGAACCGGGATAGGGCTCGCTGGGGTGGTCAACTGGTGGCGCCTGCCAGTCGAGCCGGTCGCCGTCGTGAGCTTGCAGAACGAGTCGCCCCTGGCCGAGCATGATCTCGAGGACCGCCCGGTCGCCGGCGACCCCGAGCTCCAGGCGCTCCGCGTCGCGCGGGCAGAGCAGGCTGTAGCCGACGTGCCCAAGCGCCCCGCTGTCGTACTCGATGTTCAGCCACCCATGGTCCCAGGCACCCGATCGGAGGGCCTGCCCGGCGACCCCGGAGACGCGCTCGGGAACGCCGCCCGACAGCGCGGTCAGCATGTCGAAGTAGTGGCAGAGGAACTCCACGAAGACGCCACCATTCTCGACCCAGCGTTCCGGCTGTCTTCGAGGACTGTCTCGCTTGTCCCGAAAGATGCTGCACCACACCTGAGTGACCTGCCCCAGGCGCCCTTCTGCCACCCACTTCTTCGCCTGGCAGAGCACGGGAGCGTGACGGAACTCGAGCCCGACTTGCAGGAACGCCAGCGACTGGCGTTCGGCTTCGAGCAACCGGTCACACTCGTCCAGCGTCAGAGCGAGGGGCTTCTCGCAGAGAACCGGCAACCCGCAGTCCAGCGCGGAAGCGGCGATCTCGCAGTGGCTCTCCGGCGCGGTCGCCACAATGACGCCGTCCAAGTCGGAGCGCTTGAGCAGTTCGCGCCAGTCGGGCAGCACGGCGGTGTTTGGGCCGAGCCATTCTGCGGCCGCCGCGCGATTGGCATCCGTCCGCGTGCTGACCGCCACCAACTGCACGTCGTCCATCAGGGCCAGGTTCGGCAGGTACGCGCGCCTCGCCCACTTCCCCAGCCCGAGCAGCCCCAATCTGCAATGCTGGTTCATGGGGTCCTCACGCCAATCCCAGTTCGTCGGCGATGCCCTTCAGGGCGTCGACGACAGTCTGGAGGTGTTCGTCCAGCGACACGCCAAGCTCCGCAGCGCCGCGCACGATGTCGTCTCGGCTCACGGCAGCGGCGAAGGACTTCTGCTTCATCTTCTTCTTCACGGAGCTGACCTCGACGTCCATGACGCTCTTGCTCGGCCGCACCAGCGCCACCGCGACGATGAACCCCACCAGTTCGTCCACGGCGAAGAGGGTCTTCGACATCGCGTCGTTTCGGGGCAGGTTCAGGTACTCGGCGTGCGCGCGGACGGAGTACACCACCTCCGCGGGGTAGCCACGCTCTTCCAGAATGCGGGCGCCCCCCTCGGGGTGGTGCTCGGGGTCGGGGTTCTGCTCGTAGTCGAAGTCGTGGATCAGCCCGGCCACGCCCCACGCTTCCTCGTCGCCGCCAAGCTTGCGCGCGTAGGCACGCATGGCGGCTTCCACACCGTAGGCGTGCTTGAGGAGGCTGTCGGTCTTCGTGTGCTCTCTGAGCAGAGCGAGGGTGTCTTCGCGCGTCATAAAGGCGCTCCTCTCCTGCGGAAATGCGTCGTCAGTCCGAGCCGCGACCGTGAGGGAGCGCGTGAGCCGTCGGCGTCGTGGACCACATCAGCGTGTCACGCGCTCCCTCCCGGTCGCTCTCCTGGTTGGTGGCAGACGACCGGTCTACGCCTGCCTTCCCGGAGGCGGGGCGTTGCTGTCAGTCTGACGCAGCGCCTTCCACGATCGCCCGGCCGGCCAGTTGGCAGACCGCGGCCTTGTAGTCCTTGTTCCGTTGCGCAACGGGGATCAGGTCGAGGATGAAGCAGCCGGGGACGCTCAGCACCTTCTCGAGGGAGACCATGCACGAGGCGGTCCCGCCGCCGCTGCCGCCGGCGGCGGCAATGCCCACCGCGCGCAGACCGTTCAGGAACGCGCCGCCGCCGGTGCCCATGGCGACACGCCGCATCCGGTCGGTGAAGACTTTGGCTTTCTCCGACAAGTCGCCGAAGTAAACGGGCGTCGCGAACACCAGCCCGTCGGCGCCCCGCACCTTGCCGACGAGCTCCGCGAGGTCGTCGTCGATCACGCAGCTCCCTTTTGTTCGGCAGTCGCCCCAGCCGGTCTCGTCACACTGCCGACAGCACTCGAGCTTGTAGTCTCGCAGCGCGAGAAGCTCTGTCTCAGCGCCGGCTTCGCAAGCACCCTCCAGGGCTGCTTTGGCCATGTTGGCGGTAAGACCATTGGGGCGCGAACTGGACTCGATGGCGAGGATCTTCATGGTGGGTCACCTCTCTGTGGGTGTGAGTTGCGGCAGTCGGGCCGCAGGCCCGGCCGCTGGTCGGAGCACTGGCATTGACCGATTGCCGACCGAGCGACTGCGCCCCGGGACGACTATTTCGCGCTGGCTGCCCGTTCCCCTTCATGGTCTGTTCACGCGCAGGGGCTTGCCGACCTCGCCGATAGCACGGACAATACGGAGAGTCGCCTTGTAACCAAGGACAGCATGACCAGCAAGCGAAGCAAGCACATGCTCTGGCTGATCTACCTGTGGTTCCTCTCCTCGACTGCCTGCCAGGCCGCGAGTGAGCCGGCGGGTGACTCACTCACAGCCTACACTGTGACGACTGCCACGGGCCTCACACTGAGGCTGCCGGGCTACCGTGGCGGACCGGTCTACTACCGCGACCGCGCCGGCACGTGGGTTCAGGCGCAGACACGCGGGGACTCCCCAAGCACCACGCAGCTCACCCTCGCCGCCGCCGACCTGGCAAGCGGGGCAACCACCCTCGTACTGAACAAGCCGGAGTGGGTTCAGTTGGATGACGCGGAGGCGCCGCGCGTCGTGCGGGTCCAATGCGCGGGCAGTCCGGTGGCGCTCCAGAATGGTGCCGCGGAAGTACCGGCCCTCTCGCCCGGGCAAGTAATCGAGGTGCAAGTCGAGGACCGACTCAACCGGATCTCGCTTGCCGGTACTGCTGCCACGCTGAATGGCATGCCACGCCCTGCCGGCCCCGGACTGACCCTCCAGCGAGACGAAGGCAACCCGCAGCGCGCGGTGCTCCGCTACGTCGTCCCTGCTGACCTCGACTTCGGCCGCCAAGAGCTGACGTTCCGCGTCCGGGACGAAGCTCCCGTCAGTCCTCCAGCCGAGATCGCCCTCTCCTATCGCCAGTTCGGCGTGGAGACCGACGGAGACGGGGGACAGGTCGTCTTCCACACCCCGGCGGCGAGTTTCACTTGCGCAGGAACGATGCGCGGAATCTTCGCTTGCGACGCAATCGGCGCGCCCGCAGTCCGGCTGGCCCTCCAGGGACGGGGCAACTTCCAGCACCCCGCGAAGCTGCTCGCTCCGCCCAAAGTGCTCGTGGACCAGCCCGACCGCAAGGTGGTAAGCCTGAAGCCCTCGCTCGTCTTCGACGATTCCGGCGAGCCGGTGCAGCAGTTCGAGTTGGAGTTGATCTGCGAGATCCGCACCGCTTGGCCCGGTCTGCTCGTGACGACGAGGCTGACCGCCCTGGAGGACCTGCCCAAGAGCTACCTCTTCTGGTCGGGCTTCATGTCTGGCGATTACTATGAGGGTTCGGATGGAAGCCGCGGCCAGTGGCATCCGCGGTACGGCGACATCAAGCCGCAAGGTTGGATCTACCTGTCACCGACAGCGCCAGACAGACCCGGGGCGGGCGTGGTCTCTGACGGCGAGCTGAGCGAGTACCTCGGTCAGAGCCTACTTGTCTTCACCAAGCCACAGAGCCTCAACAACCCCAGGAAGGGAGACGCCACGCAGGTGAGTTGGTGTTACTTCCCGGCCGCCAGCCGGGACGCTGTGTCCGCCCAAGCAACCGCAGTCGAAATGCCCAGAGGAGACAACGAATGAAGATCGGCTTCCGTACGGCAGGCTTTCGAGAATGGTCACTTCCCGACGCCCTCAGCGCAATCAAACGGCTTGGCTACGACGGTGTCGAGTTGTGCCTGGAAAACCACGACCTCCGCCCAGACGTGATTGCGCCCGCCCGCGCCAAGGAAGTGGTCGCATTGCTCGCCGACTTGGAGCTGGAATTGGCGTCCGTCAGCTACCACGCAGACGGTGAGGCACTGGAGACGCGCGTGCCCAACACACTGCGTGCCATCGAGCTGGCCAGCGAGTTTGGGGGCAGCATCCTGGTTCTCAACTCGCGCAAAGCCGAACTGGACCGACGGGACGAGCAGTGGCAGTGTCAGTTGGACCGGTTCCGGAAGCTCTGCGACAAGGCAGCCGAGTTCGAGGTCGACCTGGCCGTCGAGCCGGAACCCGGGCTGCTGGTCGACAACATGACCGACTTCGCCCGGCTCAAGCGAGAGCTGCGGAGTTGCCGGTTGATGCTCAACCTCGACATTGGGCACTGCCATATCACCGACGACCTCGTGCCCTGCATCCACACCTTCGCTGCCGATATCGTCCATACCCACTTCGAGGACCTGCCCGGCAAGGAACACAAACACCTGGTGCCCGGCGAGGGCGACATGGACCTTGCTGCCGTGGTCGAGGCGTTTCGCGAAGTGCGCTACGACGGCTACGTGACCATCGACTTGTTCAACATCACCGAGGCTCCCGAGGAGCACGCGCGGCGGGCGCTCGAGGCCACCAAGGCGCTGCTGGGAGACTGATCCCTCACGACCGGCGCCGGAGCCGGCTGCTCGGGAAGTGGGGACCGCCCATGACAGTGTTCACCTGCGACGCCAAGACGGACGTCTTCGCGCGCGACACACCCTTGCCGTACGCCATTCCCCTCGACGCGCCGTTCACCGTCGAAGTCGCCGACTGCTTCGGCCGCTTCCCGGAGCGCGACCTCTCGCCGTGGACCGGTGGCGCCAACCCGGTCACTGGCCCCGTTCGCGTTGCCGGCGCACAGCCGGGAGACACGATCGCCGTCGAGATTCGCACTCTGGATCCCCTCGGCGAGGGGTTCTTCGGCAATGCCGACGCGCGTGTGCCCGTTCCCATTGACGCCGCCCGAGGAGTCGCCGTTTTCCCCGGCGGGATCGCCCTGCCGCTCTCGCCGCATGTAGGGACCATTGGCGTGGCACCGGCGGAAGCACCGGTCAGCACCCACGATGCTGGTGACCACGGCGGCAACATGGACTGCAAGCTGCTGGGGCCCGGCTGCCGCGTGTGCTTTGCGGTGCAGGTCCCCGGCGCCGGGCTTGGCCTCGGCGACGTGCACGCGGTGATGGGAGACGGCGAGGTTGGCGGGCAGGGCGTGGAGGTCGCCGCAGTGGCGACGCTCTTGATTCGCAAGGTGGAAGGACTCTCAGTGCCACGACCATGCGGCCTCCAACACGACCGGCTGTTTGTGGTCGGCTGGGGCGACTCGATGGCCGACGCCGCCGACATGGCCGAAGCGGACATGCTGTCTGTTGTGGGACCCTTGCTCGGAATGACACCGCCGACTGCGCACAAGCTCCTTGGCATGGCTGCGGACTTGCGGGTGTGCTGGCGCGGAGGAAACACGCCTTGCACGCGCCTGGAGTTGCCGTTGGCGTCCCTGCCCACACCCGCCGCGGAGACGGTACGCCGGAAGCTCGGCGCGAGTGTTGGGAGCTGACCCATGAACCACCGCAGGCTGCGGATCGCGTTCCTTCTGTTGCCGTGGCACTTCAGCGCGGGCGCTGCCGGGGCGGAATCGGTCGTCATTGCTCTCCGGCCGAGCATGCCGGCGATTGAGAAGCCCGGCGTCACGCCGCTGAACTGGGCAAGAACGGCTGTCCCCGACGCCGACCGAACGGACCCAGGGCTGAAGCTCACCTTGCAGACCCCGTTCCGCTGGGTCGTCTCGCCGGGAGACGCATTCCCCGTGACCGTTTCCAGCGACCGCAAGGACGACAGCGACAAGTCGGTGCTCACCGTCTGGGACTGGACCGGCAACGCCGTCGTGCAACGCCAGTTCGCGTTGCCCGTCGCCAAAGCCATCGAGTTCACGGTGGCAGACCGCGGCACCTACCTGCTGACGCTGGATCGGTACGCCGGCACGAAGCACCTCAGCCGCCTCGTTCGCAGCTTCAGCGTGTGCCCGCCAAACCAGGGCCGTCGGAAGCTCTGGGACCTGAACCGGTTCTTCGTCGGCGCGTGCAGCTTTCCGGATCGGCAGAACTGGGGCTCGGAGTATGGCAAGGGACACCCGGAAGGTCTGACGCCGCGCGAATCGGCCGAGCTTGAAGCAGAACTGTCGAGCCGACTGGGTATCCAGACTGTCCGGCTGAACAGCGGACCGGGCGACAGCAACGAGTGGGCCTTCGAGCTGTACGCCGCCAAGGGCATTCGCCCCTACATTCAGTTGTGGCTGCCCAATGTCGACGTGTTGCCCACGTACCAGAACGTCACCGACCCCAAGTGGCGATACCCGCGGCCCGAGGCGCCTTCGCGGACACATGACGCGGACGTCGCCAAGCGATACGGGAAGCGGGCGCTGTTCTTCGAGATCAACAATGAGCCCGACAATGAGGACTTCTGGCGCGGCACGCCCGAGGAGTTCATCGACCTGCATCGGTGGGCCGTCGAAGAGATCCGGCGCGAGGCGCCCGGCGCAATCCTCGCCAACGGCGGCTACTGCTTGATCAAACCGGAGTGGTTCGCGAAGTACGTGGAGGCGTTCAGAGGCACCACGGACTGGATCGCCTATCACACCCACGGCGCACTTCCCGCGTGCATCGAGGGGTTCCAGGCAATCCGGCAGGCGCACGAGGAAGCGGGTTACCAGCACCCGGTCTTTGTCAACACCGAGATGGGGCACGCCGCCTGGCGGCTCGACATGGAGCGCGTGCAGGCCTACGTGACACTCCAGAAGATCCTCTACTTCTGGGCGCACGACAACCGCGGCGTGTTGCTCTACAACAGCCGCAACATCGGCGGCGTCCGTCAGGGCGAGGGCGAAGCAGACTGGGGCTACCTCGACCACTTCTTCTGTCCGCGGTTCACCTACGGCGCCGTCGCGGCGCTGCTCGACTGGTTCGCCGGGACACGGTTCGAGTCGGTACTGCGGGAGGAACGGCAACTGCACGCCTACTGCTTCTCCGCCGAAGGCCGCCGACTGGTGACGGTCTTCGACCCAACCGCCAAGGGCCCGGCTCAGGAGATCACCGTCCGAAGCGACGCCCGCACGGCGCTGTCTCTGGATCCCATGGGTAATGCCACCCCGCTGGCCGACGCTCGCCGTGTTCGGCTCAAGGCTTCGGCTTACCCCGCCCTTGTCGTGCTGGAAGGAGCCTCCGGGGCGGCACTCGAATAGGGAATCCCACCCGCGCTCCGCGGCACTCAGCACGCTCAGGAGGAGCACCATGCCCTACTTCCCCAACACAGACGGCGCCTTCAACGACTTCAAGAACTGGCTTTCGCTCCTCAAGGAACGCGGTGGCGAAGCATCTTCGTACGAAGAGCGCGTCCAGACACTGCTTGTCTCCCTGCGCGACCAACTGGTTACCGAGGTGGAGCAGGCGCCGGTCATGGAAGACGAGCCCAGCGACCTGGAGACTATCCGGGCGCTTCGGCCGCGAGGACCGCGCCGGCTGGTTGCCTCACTCGACTCGGAGACGCTCCTCGACAAGCTGCTGGGCGCCTGGCTTGGCCGCGCCGCCGGCTGCATCCTGGGCATCCCCTGCGAAGGCATGTCGAAGCCGGCCATCCGCAACGCCGCCAAAGGCATGGGAATGCGCTACCCGCTGAGCGACTACTGGCTGCTGGACCCCAAGTTCGCCGGCGCAGACGCAAAGCACTACGGCGTGACGCCTCGCCAGAACTTCCTCAAGGGGAAGCTGAAGTACGTCGGCACCGACGACGACCTCGCCTACACGCTACTCGGTCTGCTGATCTTGGAGGACCACGGAGTCGAGTTCACCACCGGGAATGTGGGCGAAGCCTGGCTCAAGTACTTGCCCATGGCGTGCACTGCAGAGGCGGTCGCCTTGAGCACCCTCCGGGCGGGCGTCAGCGCGGCGGAGTGCGGCGCCAAGGACAACCCGTTCGTGGACTGGATCGGCGCCGACATCCGCAGCGACCCCTGGGGCTACGCGGCGCCCGGCTGCCCCGAGAAGGCCGCGGAGTTCGCCTACCGCGATGCCAGCATTAGCCACCGCGCCACCGGGATTCACGGGGAGATGTTCTTCAGCGCCGCCATTGCGGCCGCGTTCGTGGTGGACGACCCGGTCGAAGCGCTCGAGATCGGCCTGACCGAGATCCCCAAGAACTGCCGCACCACCGCCGCCGTCAAGGAAGCCCTCCGCTGGTGCAAGCGCGACGGCGACTGGGACAAGACGACCGGCCGCATCCTTGCCAAATACGAGGGCATGAGCATGGCCCACACGCTGAACAACGCCGCCCTGACCGTCGCCGGTCTGTACTATGGCGCGAAGGACTTCGGGAAGACGATCGCGCTCACCGTCATGGGTGGCGTCGATACGGACTGCACGGGCGCCACCGCCGGCAGTCTGCTGGGAGCCGTCCTCGGCGCGAAGCGCCTGCCGAAGGCGTGGACCGAGCCGCTGGGCACCCGCGCCGAGAGCTACCTCATCGACCAGCGCTGGTGGCGACACAACAGCATCGTGAAGCGGTTCGCCAAAGTCGCCCAGCAGGTGCTCGCGAACTGAGAACGCCTCATGCCCCTCCTGCCGGACAAGCCGGACAGGGGAGGTCGCACGCGCAAAGGAGACCCACATGAACATTCCCAATCGAAGAGACTTCCTGAAGCTCAGCGCAGCCGGCGCCGTAGCCACCGTCGCCGGCGCCAGCGTGGCAGCCGAGACCAAGAAGAAGCGTATCCCAATCGCCGTCCAGCTTTACTCGGTGCGGCAAGTGCAGGACCCAGTCGAAGTGCTTGAGCAGGTCGGCAAGATCGGCTACGAAGGCGTCGAGTTCGCCGGCTACTTCGGGAAGCCGGCCAATGAGTTGGCGAAGCTGCTGGACGCCAACGGGCTGAAATGCTGCGGCACCCACACGGGGTGGGGCAGCATCCAGGGCGACGAACTGAAGAAGACGGCCGAGTTCAACCTCACGATGGGGAACAGGAACCTCGTCGTGCCCGGCGGCATTCCCACCGGCCAGACCGCCCAGAGCTGGATCGACTGCGGGAAGAAGTTCGCCGAGATTGCTGAGAAGGCGAAGGAGCTTGGGGTCCGCGTGGGCTACCACAACCACTCCCACGAGTTCCACAAGGTCGAAGACAAGATCCCCTGGGAGCTGCTCTTCGACAACGCCGGCCCCGAGGTCATCATGCAGGTGGACACCGGCAACTGCCTCGGTGGCGGCGGCGACCCGATCGCGTACATCCGCAAGTATTCCGGTCAGACGAAGACGATTCACCTGAAGGAACACGGCAAGGAACGCGGCGTCATCGGCGAGGGCACGGTGAAGTGGACCGAGCTGTTCGACGCTTGCGAGACCGTCGGCGGCACCGAGTGGTACATCGTCGAACAGGAGAGCTACCCCGACGGCAAGACGCCGTTCGACGCCATCCGCATGTGCTTCGAGAACCTGAAGAAGATGGGGAAGTAGCGGCTTGACGCGGCGAGGCGCCGGTGCTACCCTCACGAACATGATTGCGGTACGCGCCCGATATGAGAATGGACAAGTTACGCTGCTGGACCCGGTGGACTCGAACGGTGACGGGCCGCTGGAGGGACTGCTGGTCCTGCCGGCGTGGGAGGTCGATCCGTGGGACCGGATCATCAACGACCCCACGCCGTCGCCTGAGCTGTCGCGGCTCGCGGACGAAGCTTTGGCTCTGCACCGCGCCGGTAAGAGCGAACCACTCAACCCCGATGACCTATGAAGTCACGGACGGTTCCGAGCTTCTGGGACTGCCATCGGCGGCTGCCCGCGCACATCAGGGAAGCTGCCCGCAAAGCGTTCCGGCTGTTCCAGGATAGCCCGGCCCACCCCAGCCTTTCACTTGAGCGCTTGATTCGCGGCCCCGGTTTCTGGTCAGTTCGCGTCACTCGCGACTACCGTGCCGTGGGTGTCCGGGACGGGGATGAGATGGTGTGGATCTGGATCGGCCCACACGACGAGTTTGATCGCCAGTTCTCCCGGTAGCCGCCCTGCATCGTCCCCAACGGCGAGCTAACGGGTCTCCAGATCGGTGACCTGCGCGACCCTCCTCCCCACCATCCCCTCGTCCGCCGCAAACGCAATCAGGTGCCCGTAGACTGAATCCTCGATGCTCGTGGTCGAGATTGAGGCGGGCTCGCCGCGGACTGTGTGGATGAAGTCCTCCACGAGCCTGGTGTCGCCGCCGCCGTGACCGTCGCCGGTCAGCGACAGCTCGATCTTCTCCTCCGAGTACTCGTGCCCGGCTCGGGCATCGGGGTGGCGGACGACGAGCTTGCCGTCTTCCATGAAGCCCTCGATCTCGCCCGTCGTGCCGAGGAGGTGCACGGTGCGGCCGGGGCGAGCTGTGCCGCAGATCATGTCGTGGGTGGTCACGCAGCCGTCCTCGAACTCGATCATTGCCGACTGGTGGTCGACCACGTCGTTGTCGCAGCGCCAGACGCAGCGGCCGTGGGGGTTGTCGGTCTTCAGCGACTCGACCTTGTCTTCCGCTGTTGCATTGCCCAAGTGCTCGATGGCTTCCCAACAGTAGGGTCCCCACAGCTTCTGCTCCAGGTAGTTTTTGCGCGCCGAGTACGGGCAGCTCTCCTCGATCCGGCAGTCGACCAGGCAGCGCGTGCCCGCTCCCTCTGGCGCCCGCTCTTCGCGGAAGTACATCCGGCTGCCCATGCTCGACACCTGCGTCGGGCGGATGCCGCTCTTGTACCAGGCGATCAGGTCGAGATCGTGGCAGCACTTCGCCAACAGCATCGGGTTCGAGTCGTCGCGTCGGCTCCAGCGGCCGCGGATGAACGCGGCGGCGGCGTGGTGGTAGCTGACAGCTTCTTCCGAGTGGATGGTCATCAGCTCACCGATCTCGCCGTCGAGTAGACGCCGCTTGATCGCGACGTAGAACGGCGCGTGCCGGAGCACGTGGCCGATCATGAGCTTCCGGCCCGTCTCGCGCACTTTGCCGAGGAGCAGCAACAGCTCCTCCTTCGTCGAGCAGATCGGCTTCTCCAGGAGCACGTCGTACCCGGCGTCGAGGAGCGGCAGAGTGGTCGGCACATGATCGCGGTCCATCGTGCCGTTGATGGCAGCCTCGGCGAGTTGCGGGTGCTGCGCCAACTCCTGCGCGGTGTCGAAGCGCCGTTCCGGCGGCACGGCAAACAGGTCTCCGGTGCGTCCACGGCGGATCGGGTCGGGGTCTGCGACGGCAACGACTTTCAGCTCGTCGGGGTGCATCAGGCTGTAGCGGCCGTAGCCGACGCCTCGGTGTCCACATCCGATGATGACTGCGGTGACTGGCGGTTTAGGCATGTGGGTGAACTCCTACGGACGGACGCGGTGGCGCGAGATGCCATCTCGCGCTACGATTCGGCGGCAGGCACGGATGTCCTGCCCAAAGAAGGCGTCGCTCGTCCCCGCGTCAAACAGTACACCTCAGGAAGACGCGCTGAGGAGGTTTCTTTCCATGAGCACACAATGCCACTCTCTGCCCTGCATCCTGTTGTCGCTGGTGCTGGCCGCTTCGGCCTCCGCCGACGGTCTCCTTCAGAACGCCGACTTCTCCCAAAGCCTCGACGGGCAGCCGAAGGTCCTGGCCGCGTGGCAGCTCACGCACGCCGGCAAGGCGCTGTACCAGTGGGTGGATGACGACGGTCACAGCGAGTCGCACTCGGTCCGGTACGAGGGTCAGGAAGGCGTAGACCTCGGCCCCTGGGTGCAGGACTTCACGGGCCAACCCAACGCCGAGTATGTGCTCACCGCCGCCCTGAAGAGTGGCGGCAAGGCGCTGCCGCTTGTGCGCGTCATGCTTCCCGGCGACAAGCCGTGGCGCCTGGCCAGTGTGCAGTCGAAGGGGGAGACGGTGTGGACGGTGTACAGCGCCCGGTTCAACAGCGGCGGCGCGACGAAGCTGCAGGTCCAGCTCTTTGGCGACTACCGCACCGCTGAGAGCGGCAAAGCCGCAGCCGGCACGTCGGCCATTGACGACGTACAGGTCTACCTGGCCGCCGAGGCACCGGTCCAGGTCAAGCCGAAGGATGCCTTCACGCCCCCCGGCCCGAACCTCGCCCTGAACAAGCCCTACAAGCTGGGCGCCGGCCCCAACTACGGCTACTGCACCGACCCGGAGGATGCGACGCAGCTCACCGACGGCGTCTACAGCGTTGGCTACTTCTGGACCCAGAAGACAACGGTCGGCTGGTCTCACCACACGCCGGCGCTCATCACCCTCGACTTGGGCGAGCAGCAGCCGATTGCGGGCGTCTCGTACAGCACGGCGGCAGGAGTGGCGGGCGTCTCGTGGCCGACGAACATCGTCATTCTGGTCAGCGACGATGGCGAGGAATGGACCAACGTGGGCGATCTGGTCCGGCTGGGCACAGAGCAGGTCGCCCCGAACCCGGACAAGTACGCGCAGTTTCGGTTCGCGACCGACAAGCTCAAGGCACGCGGCCGCTACGTCCAACTCGCCATCGATGCGTCGCCCTATATCTTCGTTGACGAAATCGAGGTCTACCGCGGCCCCGACGAGTTGCTCACCCGGGAGCCGGCAGGAAAGAAGATCGCCAACGTGCAGGAGTACTTCAAGTCGGCGCGCGTCTTCAGCGCCATCGTGTGGCGGCTGCGGACCGACCTCAATGCCGCCCGAGACGCCATCCAGGCTGCCGACCTGAAGGGAACCGACAAGCAGGACCTGCTGACGAAGGCGGACGCCCTGGCGAAGGAGATCGAGGCAGTCCCCGAAGACGTGCCTGGCGACTTCCGCACCGTCCTGCCTTTCAGCGATCTCCACGCCCGGATCTACGCGCTGAACGCACCCCTGTTGCGCGCCCGCGGCCTGCCCCCGCTCAGTGTCTGGCAGCGCAACCGGTGGGACATGCTGGCACCGACCGACGCCCCCGATCCGGCCGAAGTGAAGACTCCACCGGCGCTCGCGATGCACCTCATGAGAAACGAAGTGCGGGGCGCTGCGTTCAACCTCACCAATGCCAGCGACGACGCGACGACTGCGGTGATCGGCCTCACCGGTCTTCCCGGCGGGACAAATCCCCGGTGCGTGACGGTGCGGGAGGTCCTGTTCACCGACACGAAGGACCGCGCGCCCATCGCTGCCGCTCTCCCCGACGCAAAGAAGACGGCGCGCGGCTACGAAGGCGCCCCCCAGGGGGGCGAAGTCAGCCTGCCTGCCGGGTGCAGCCGACAGGTCTGGCTGTCATTCGACACGGCGGGCGTGGAGGCAGGCGAGTACAAGGGTCAGGTGGAGATCGCCGTGCCCGGCGGCACCGAGGTCCGGGTTCCGCTGACGCTCACGGTGCACGCTCTGGACATGCCTGCTGAGCGCACGATTGCCGTGGGCGGTTGGGACTACACCAACGGCACCGGCTCCTACGACGCCAAGCCGAGCAACATCCCGCTTCTCATCGACGCCCTACGCGCCTGCGGCGTCAACACGCCGTGGGCGACTGCCGGCGTCACGCCGAGAGGCGGCAAGTACGACGCCGAGGGGCATCTCACCTCGGAGCTGGACTTCGCCGCCTGGGACCAATGGGTGGAGCGCTGGCCCGACGCCAAGCACTACTGCGTCTTCCTGGCCGTCGGCGGGTCCTTCGAGGGCGAAACGCTGGACACCCCCCGCTTCGGCACGATGGTCGGCGATTGGGCGCGCGCCTGGGTTGAGCGCCTTCGCGATCAGGGCCTCGACCCGCGCAAGCTCGCGGTGCTGATCCTCGACGAGCCTCACGCCGACGAACAGGTGCAGACGATCGTGACTTGGGCGAAGGCGATCAAGGCGGCTACGCCGGAAGTCGTCATCTGGGAAGACCCCACCTTCCAGAACCCCAACGAGGTTCCCGCCGGTCTGTTCGAGGTGTCTGACGTGCTCTGTCCCAACCTCCCGATGTTCATGGGCTTCAATGAGGCCGGCCGTCGAATCTACCTCGACCAGCAGCAGACCGGCAAGACGCTGTGGTTCTACTCCTGCTCGGGTCCCGGCAAGCTGTTGGATCCGTACAGCTACCACCGCGGCCAGTTCTGGTGGGCGCTCAAGTGCGGCGCCGTCGGTTCCTGCTACTGGGCGTTCGGCGATGAGGCCGACAGCGGGAACTCGTGGAATGCCTACCTGCAGACGCGAAGCCAGTACTCGCCGCTGTTCCTCGACGCCACCAGTGTCACCACTGCAAAGCACATGGAAGGGATCCGCGAGGGCGCTGAAGACTACGAGTACTTCGTCCTGCTCCGCCAGCGGATCGAGGCGTTGGAGAAGAAAGGTGTCAGTGCCGCCGCGCTCGCTCAGGCGAAGGCCCTGCTCAAGGAAGGCCCCGACCGAGTCGTCGCTCAAATGGAGGGATCGCAGATCGGGTGGAAGAAGGAGTTCGACCGGAGCCTGATGGACCAGGTGCGCGTGGAAGTGCTTGAGGTGCTGACGAAGCTGAAGGACCTTTGAGGAGAGACGAACCCATGAAGTGGCTGACGCTGTTGCTTGCTCTCGTCAGTAGTCCGGCGACTGCCGCGCCTGTCCCGCGCACTGACGCTGCGCCGGACGAACTGCTGCCGAACCGTAGCTTCGAGCTCGACGCGAACGGCGATGGCGTCCCGGATGGCTGGGGCGTGAACGCCTTCGGTACCGCGGCCAAGGGCAGGTTAGTACTACAACCGTACTTAGCTCGGGGCAGGTCTCCGACCGCCCCGAAACGCTTGACCGGAAGGTCTCAAAGGGCTGCGAATCCACGGGATTCGAGGAGACCTGTCGGTCCGGGGAGCGGC
>Ga0210044_10001521_pt1 | contig 35280 bp, 32 predicted proteins | sample CryGey13umfilter_2_FD_183959 | JGI IMG/M metagenome (GOLD analysis project Ga0210044, IMG submission 183959) | Groundwater microbial communities from aquifer in Utah, USA - Crystal Geyser 4/9/14 3 um filter (SPAdes) (version 2) | ecosystem: Environmental > Aquatic > Deep subsurface >...
ATGCAATGTGGTGAATACCTTCACCTTTTTTTTCTATAAACTTCGCTATTGCACTTTCAGGGTTAGTTGCCTCTAGTAATTCAATTTTACTTTCTCCTGCCTTAAAGAAAGAAGTGCTTACATGCTCACTGGCTACCTCTTCTGTTTTGTAAGGTAATTGATTAAAGATTTTACTGTAAAGAGCGTTTGCTTCATTCAAATCTTTTACAGCAATTCCAATGTGTTCGATTTTATTCATAATAGGGTAAAAAAAAGTCCCGAAACCAATTCGGGACTTTTTAATTGTTCAACGATGTTGAATTATTTTTTTACAAAAGTATCCGTTTTGTTATCATAATTTAAATAGTAAATTCCTTTTTTAAGGTTAGTTACATCCACTTTTTCACCAAATCCTTTTTTAACAATGTTTCCGTAACTATCATAAACTTCAAATAATGTTTCTCCAGTAAAGTTTAAAAAATCTTTCGCTTTAATTGGGCTAAAAGTAATTTCACCAACTGTTGCAACATATCTAGAAGCTTGAGAATATCTAGGTTTACCAGAGTAATCCACTTGTTTTACTCTAAATTTATTTTCACCAGAGTGAGGAGTAATTTTAAATTCATATTTGTTTTCAACTTCAGTACCGACACCATCAACTTCGCCAACTTTAATCCATTTGTTCCATCTAAATTGTTCAATGATATAAGTTAATTTTCCTGTTTCACTTTTTGTTGTCCAATCAAAATTACCATCGTTAGAAATTTGCATGGTTACAATTTCGAAAGTACTTTTTGGTTTTAATACTTCAGGATTTAACACTTTAGGTTTACAATCATCTTTGTGTTTAATTTTAACAATAACAGGGTCTCCAATTTTTAATTGAAAATTTGCAAAATCAATTTCAAAAGCACTTGAGTTGACCTCATCGGTAGTTACTTCACCATTAATGGTAACTTCAAAAGTACAAAATCCAACTCCGCTACCAGCAAAGGGATTTTGAACATAAAGATTTTTACCTTGATAATGACCTTCTAGTACAATAACTCCAGCAGCATTTACCTGAAATGCAAAGAGAGAAATAAGTATTACGAAAAATAATTTTTTCATAGTTGATGTTGTTATACACAATTAATTAGTTTGCAATATTAAAACCTTATTTAGGATATTCAAAATATTTTTTAACTTTTATCGCATTTAAAACCTATTTTATCGATTTTGTTAAATATTTCATACCCATAAACTGATTTTTTATTAAAAGTAGATAAAAAAATGTTTTCACAAATTTAATTAATTATCATTAAAAGAAAGCTAAATATTTTTAATGTAAAATATAAATTATCGTTAAATAGAAAATGAAAAATTTACTCCTTTGTAAAAAAGCATTAATTTCGCTGCAAATACAAGAACACAATGAACTATATTAGAATTAATGAGTTATTAAAATCTCCAACTATTGGTAGCGAGGTAATAATTAAAGGTTGGGTAAGAACATTTAGAAGTAATCGATTTATAGCAATTAACGATGGTTCTACCATCAATAATGTACAAGCAGTTTTAGATTTTGAAAAAGAAGACGAAAATCAATTAAAAAGAATCACAACTGGTTCATCAATTGCCGTTGTAGGGAAAGTTGTAGCCTCTCAAGGTAAAGGTCAAAACATTGAAATAGTAGTAAAATCATTTGAGATTTTAGGCGATGCCAACCCTGATGAATTTCCTTTACAACCAAAAAAACATTCCTTAGAATTTTTAAGAGAAATAGCTCATTTGCGTTTTAGAACTAGCACTTTTGGAGCAATAACAAGAGTTCGTCATTCCATGATTTTTGCCATTCATAATTTTTTTAACGAAAGAGGATTTTACAACATTCACACTCCCATTATCACTGGCTCAGATGCCGAAGGTGCTGGTGAGATGTTTAGAGTAACTACATTAGATTTAAAAAATCTTCCAAAAAATGAACAGGGTGAAACCGATACCAAACAAGACTTTTTTGGAAAAGAAACCAACTTAACTGTTTCTGGTCAGTTAGAAGCTGAATTAGCCGCATTGGCTTTAGGAAAAGTATATACTTTTGGACCAACTTTTAGAGCAGAAAACTCGAATACCACTCGCCATTTATCTGAATTTTGGATGATAGAACCCGAAGTTGCCTTTAACGATTTAAACGACAACATGGATTTAGCAGAAGAAATGCTAAAATATTGCGTGCAATATGCGTTGGATAAATGTGGGGAAGATTTAGCTTTTTTGGCAACTCGTTTGGAAGAAGAAGATAAATCAAAACCGCAAGACCAACGTTCGTTACCGTTAATTGAAAAATTAAAATTTGTAGTAGAAAATGACTTTGTTCGATTAACTTATACCGAAGCCATTGAAATTTTAAGAAACTCAAAACCAAACAAAAAAGGGCAATTCAAATACCCAATAGAAAGTTGGGGAGCCGATTTACAATCGGAGCACGAACGATTTTTGGTAGAAAAAGAGTTTAAAAAACCAGTTATATTAACCGATTATCCAGCCAACATCAAAGCTTTTTACATGCGTCAAAACGATGATGGCAAAACAGTTAGAGCAATGGATATTCTTTTTCCTGGAATTGGAGAAATTGTTGGAGGTTCGCAACGGGAAGAACGATTAGACATTTTAAAACAAAAAATAGCCACTTTTAATATTCCTGAAGAAAGCGTTTGGTGGTATTTGGATACTCGAAAATTTGGCACCGTTCCTCATGCAGGTTTTGGTTTAGGGTTTGAACGGTTAATGCTTTTTGTTACAGGAATGAGTAACATTAGAGATGTAATTCCTTTTCCAAGAACTCCAAAAAATGCTGAGTTTTAAAATAAACATGTACAGTTTTCTGTACATAAAATAATTTTAGTAGCTTTACATAAAAATTTAGACATGGAAATTACAACCTACACCAATTTTAGACAAAATTTAAAATTCTTTTTAGATAATGTTTTTAATAATCATAATCCTTTATTTGTTACTAGAACCAAAGGAGAGGATATTGTTGTTTTAGCAAAATCTGATTACGAATCGATGCAGGAAACATTACATTTATTAAGCAGTCCTAAAAATGCTGAAAGATTGATGAGTGGAATTGAAAAGTATAAAAAAGGCGAGTTTATAAAAAAAGGATTGATAGAATGAATTTAGCTTGGATTGAAGAAGCTTGGGAAGATTATTTGTATTGGCAGCAAGTAGATAAAAAAACCGTAAAAAAAATAAACGAACTCATTAAAGCAATTCAACGAACACCTTTTGAGGGCATTGGAAAACCAGAGGCTTTGAAAGAAAACCTTTCGGGTTGGTGGTCGAGAAGAATAAATTTAGAAGACCGATTGGTTTATAAAATAGAAAATGAAAAAATCATTATTCTACAATGTAGAAAACATTATTGATTCCTTTTCCAAGAACTCCAAAAAATGCGGAGTTTTAGTACTAAAGAATTAGTTTATCAAATAACTTTTATTTTAGAGTTTTCATTACAATATTTGGAAATCAAACAAAGTGTTGATAGCTTTGTACTTTAAACGTTCTTATAAAATTAGTAATACCAATTTGGTATTTATCAAGAAAGGTGGAGGGATTAGGCCCAACGAAACCTTGGCAACCAACTAATAGTTATAACGATAAATGTTGTAATTGGAAAACCGGTGCTAAATCCTATCCGTCAGCTGACGGAAAAGATAAGTAGAAAATAAACTGTTAACCCCTTCTGCTTATTAAAACAAAAGGGGTTTTTTTATGATTTAACGTTCATTGCGAAGCCTAAGCGTTGGCTTGTAATAGGGAGCTGAAGCACCACGAAGCAGTATCAATACTTTAATTTACAATAAAAAAGTATTGATAATCTGTCCTTCGATTAAACAGATTGCTTCGTTTCGTTGCACTCCACTCGCGATGACGGTAGTAATGGGCGTCCCATTCGCAACGGTGAAATAAAGAAAAAATGAACAACATAAAAGAAATATTAAATAAAAGAATATTAGTGTTAGATGGTGCAATGGGCACCATGATTCAACGCTATAAACTTTCGGAAGAAGATTTTAGAGGAACTGTTTTTGCTGATAGTAAAGTTCTGTTAAAAGGCAACAACGATTTACTTTCTATCACTCGCCCCGACATTATTAAAACCATTCATGCCGAATACTTTGAAGCAGGTGCTGACATTATTGAAACGAATACTTTTAGCGGAACTTCTATTGCACAATCCGATTACCAATTAGAAAAAGCAGTTTACGACATCAATTACCAATCTGCAAAAATAGCCAAAGAAGTCGCTTTAGAATTCACCAAAAAAAACCCTGAAAAACCACGATTTGTAGCTGGAGCAATGGGACCCACCAACCGAACTGCATCTATGTCGCCAAATGTAAACGACCCAGGATATAGAGCAGTTACTTTTGATGATTTGGTAAAAGCATATCAAGAGCAAGTAAAAGGTTTGTTGGAAGGTGGAGTAGATATTTTATTGGTGGAAACTATATTTGATACACTAAATGCCAAAGCAGCCCTATTTGCTATCGACACTTATTTTGAAGAAAATAAGGTTGCTGTTCCCATTATGGTTTCTGGGACTATTACGGATGCGAGTGGCAGAACTTTATCTGGGCAAACCGTTGAAGCATTTTTAATTTCTATTTCACACATGAACTTACTGAGTGTTGGATTTAATTGTGCGTTAGGAGCAAAACAATTACGTCCTCATATTCAAACCATTGCCAATAGAACACCTTTTTATGTAAGTGCTTATCCCAATGCAGGATTACCCAATGAGTTTGGAGAGTATGATGAACATGCTCCTGCAACAGCTGCTCAAATCGAAGATTTTATTAGTAATGGATTGATTAATATCGTTGGAGGTTGTTGCGGAACAACTCCCGAACACATCAAAGCAATTGCTGAAGTAGCTCAAAAATACCAACCACGAATTCCAAAAGAAAAATCAAAACTACCTAATTATTCAGGGTTAGAACCTTTGTATGTAAGACCAGAAAGTAATTTTATTAATGTTGGGGAACGCACAAACATTACAGGTTCTATCCAATTTAAACGATTAATTATTGAAGAAAATTACGAAGAAGCGTTAGTTGTTGCTTTAAACCAAGTGGAAGGTGGAGCTCAAGTGATTGATGTGAATATGGACGAGGGAATGATAGATTCAGAAGTGGTGATGACTAAATTTTTGAATTTAATTGCTTCCGAACCAGATATTGCCAAACTTCCCATCATGATTGATTCTTCAAAATGGTCGGTGATAGAGGCTGGTTTAAAATGTACGCAAGGAAAATCCATTGTCAATTCTATTTCATTAAAAGAAGGAGAAGAAAAATTTATTGAACGAGCGAAACTGGTAAAACGTTACGGAGCAGCAACTATCGTAATGGCATTTGACGAAAAAGGACAAGCAGATACTTACGAAAGAAGAATTCAAATATGCGAAAGAGCATACCATTTGTTGATTGATAAAGTGGGTTTTGAACCTTGCGATATTATTTTCGATCCTAATATTTTGACCGTTGCTACAGGATTAGAAGAACACAATAATTATGCAGTAGATTATTTTAAAGCAACCAAATGGATAAAAGAAAATTTACCTGGAGCTCTAGTCAGCGGAGGAGTCAGTAATGTTTCTTTTTCATTTAGAGGAAATAATGTGGTGAGAGAAGCGATTCATTCTGCATTTTTATACCACGCCATTAAAGCAGGTATGGATATGGGAATTGTAAATCCAGGTATGTTAGAAGTATATGATACTATTCCGGCAGCTTTATTAGAAAGAGTGGAAGATGTGTTGTTAAATAGAAGACCAGATGCCACCGAAAGATTAGTTGATTTTGCCGAAACGGTTGGAGCAAAAAAAGAAATAGAAATTACCACACAAGAGTGGAGAAATGAGTCAGTTGAAAGTAGGTTATCACATGCTTTGGTAAAAGGAATTGTAGAGTTTGTTGATGTTGATGTAGAAGAATGTCGCCAGAAATTTGGCAAACCGATAGAAGTAATTGAAGGTCCACTAATGGCTGGAATGAATGTCGTAGGTGATTTATTTGGTGCAGGAAAGATGTTTTTACCACAAGTAGTAAAAAGTGCTCGGGTGATGAAAAAAGCCGTTGCTATTTTATTGCCCTATATTGAAGAAGAGAAGAAAAAAAGCCTCCCTATCTCCTCTCCGTCAGCTGACGGAAGGTTGGGAGGGGCTAAAGTGCTTTTGGCAACGGTTAAAGGAGATGTACACGATATTGGGAAAAATATTGTAGGAGTAGTTTTAGGCTGCAACAATTATGAGATTATTGATTTAGGAGTGATGGTTCCTGCCGAAAAAATTATTGAAGTTGCCAAAAGGGAAAAGGTTGATATTATTGGATTAAGTGGATTAATCACACCATCATTGGATGAAATGGTTTTTGTTGCCAAAGAATTAGAACGGGAAGGAATGAAAATTCCTTTATTAATTGGAGGAGCAACAACTTCTAAAGTGCATACTGCCGTTAAAGTAGAAGAGCATTATAGTTCGCCAGTAATTCATGTGTTAGATGCTTCCAGAAGTGTTCCTGTGGTTGGACAATTACTTGGTGAAAATAAACTGAACTTTGCCAACGACATTAAAATTGAGTATCAGAAATTACGCGATTTGCATACGAAACGAACTTCAGCGAAAGAATTTTTAACGATAGAAGAAGCCAAAAAAAATAAATTTAAAATTGATTTTGAAAAAGAACAACCAATTCAACCACAATTTTTAGGAATAAAAGTTATGGAGGATTATGACTTAGCAGCAATTGCTGATTACATCGATTGGACTCCATTTTTTAGAACTTGGGAATTGACTGGAAAATATCCTGCTATTTTAGAAGATAAATTGGTAGGTGAAGAAGCTACAAAAGTTTTTACTGATGCTCAGCAACTATTACAACAACTTATTGCTAAAAAATGGTTAACAGCCAAAGCAGTTGTTGGCTTGTGGGAAGCAAATACGGTGAATGATGATTGTGTAGAGGTTTACAAAGAAGGAGAAAAATTAGGAGAATTTCACCACTTAAGGCAACAAGGAAAAAAAGCTGCCAATGTTCCAAGTATTTCCTTGGCAGATTTTGTTGCTCCAAAAGAAACAGGAGTAAAAGATTATGTTGGAGGTTTTGTGGTAACCACAGGGTTGGGTATTGAAAAATACATAACAAAATTTGAAGCAGACCATGATGATTATAACGCCATTATGCTAAAAGCATTAGCGGATAGGTTAGCAGAAGCTTTTGCTGAATTATTGCACCAAAAAGTGCGTACCGAATTTTGGGGTTATGGGAAAGATGAAAAACTGAACAAAGATGATTTAATTAAAGAGCAATACCAAGGAATTCGTCCGGCACCAGGTTATCCTGCTTGCCCTGACCATACTTTAAAGTTAGAATTATTTAGATTGTTGGATGCAGAAAAGAAGATTGGAGTTGAACTAACCGAAAGTTTAGCGATGTACCCAACTGCTGCAGTAAGTGGTTTTTATTTTGCTCATCCACAAGCCAAGTATTTTGGTTTAGGAAAAATAGCAAAAGACCAAGTAGAACAATATGCAAAAGCAAAAAACTGTTCTTTAGCGGAAGCAGAAAAATGGCTGAGTCCTAGTTTAGGGTATTAAAAAGAATTCATCAGATGGCTTTTTAAATTCATTGAACTGCTTTAAGGGGTCAAACGAATTTAATTACCTTTGTATTTAATGAAGTATTTTTTTAAAATAACATTTCTTTTTCCCTTGTTTCTAAATTCAGTTTTGATAATCGGACAGCATGCCGACTGTGATAAAATGTTACTATTAAAAGACACCATTTATCAAGCTAAAAATATTAGTGGTTATGGCGAAAAGCTGGAGTTCACCAACAATAATATAGAAAACAAAAAAGCATTCGAAAGTGAAAAAAATTCTAGTTGGTATTTACTAACCATGCCAGATAGTGGTGTTTTTACTTTTGATATTACCACAACAAATAAAAATGATGATTGGGATTTTTTGTTGTACGAATACAAAAGCAATTTTTGTAAAAGAGTGCAATCACAAAAGATAAATCCAATAAGAAGCAACCTTTCCAGAAGCTCAGAAACAGGATTATTGCTAACTAGCAACCTTGATTTTGTTGGTGCAGGAGTTAATGAAAATTACAGTAAATCGGTTGTTGTTCAAAAAGGAGAAAAACTAGTGTTGATAGTAAATAATCCAAAAATGAGCCATCAAAATCATACTTTAATTTTACATTATCCAAAAACAAACCTTAAAGTAGAAGTAAAAGATACCGTTCAGCAAACCGATTTTCAAACCATAAAATACAGTTTATCGATAAAGGATAAAATGACTAAAAAATTGGTGTTAGCTGATGTAAACATTTCAGGATTGAGTAAAAATCCTATTTTTTTAAAAGATGTTAACAATTATGAATCACCGTTATTTAAAAAAAATCACCATGCAGTTATTAATGTTTCTGCAAAAGGATATTTATTGAGTTCTGTTGAGATAGCTGTTGCTATGAATGAAAAAGAAGTTGTTCACGATGTTTTTTTAGAACCCATTGAAAGTGGGAAAAAAGTAAATTTAAAAACCATTCAGTTTGTTGGAGATCGTGCTGAATTTTTACCTAATGCAGCGAGTGCTTTAAAAAGTTTACTATCATTTATGCAACTAAACAATAGTGTAAGCATCGAAATTGAAGGACATGTGAATGGCCCAGGAAAACCGAATTCTAGTGAATACAAAGAATTATCTAACAACAGAGCCAAAGCTGTAAAATCGTATTTGGTAGAGAATGGAATTAGTGAAAATAGGATTCAATTTGTTGGTTATGGAAATAGTCAAATGTTGTATCCACAACCAAAAAATTCAGCTGAAATGACGGCAAACAGAAGAGTAGAGATTAAAATTATAGCTAAATGAGTATTATTTTAGGAATAGAAACAGCAACAAAAATTTGCTCAGTTGCCATTTCGGATGACGAAAAATTATTGGCAATTAAGGAAGAAGGAGGAGCTTATTCACATGCTGAAAAATTGACCGTTTTTATCCAAGATGTTTTGAAACAAGCAGGTAAATCGTTACAAGATATCGATGTCGTTGCGGTGAGCAAAGGACCAGGTTCTTATACTGGGTTACGAATTGGAGTTTCTACTGCCAAGGGTTTGTGTTATGCCTTAGGAATTCCATTAATTGCAGTTGATACTTTACAGGCAATGGCTAAAAATACCCCACCTAACCTCCCGTCAACTGACGGGGAGGGAATGCCACGTTATTATACTACTGATTCTCAGAGGTGGAATTTATTACTCGAAAAAGCAAAAGAACATCGCAAAAAACCTACTGAAGCAGAAATGGTTTTATGGAAATTTTTAAGAGCAAAGCAATTAGGGTTTAAATTTAGAAGACAACATCCAGTAGATAGGTTTATTCCAGATTTTGTTTGTATTGAAAAAAAATTAATAATTGAAGTTGATGGGAAAATTCATGATTTTCAAAAAGAAGAAGATAAGGTTCGCACAGAAATATTAAATGAGAATGGATTTAAAGTAATTCGTTTTAAAAATGAAGAAATTATATGCAATATAGACGAGGTGGTCTTAAAAATTATAACACAACTCCAATCTCTCCCCTCAGGGGAGATTAAGAGGGATCTTTTATTTTCCCCAATGATAGATGCACGAAGAATGGAAGTTTATACGGCTTTATATGACAAAAATAATAATTTAGTGGAAGAAATCACAGCAAAAATTATTGATGAACATTCTTTTGCGGAACATTTAAAAAACAATAAAATTCTCTTTTTTGGAGATGGAGCTGAAAAGTGCAAAGAAGTGTTAAGCAAAAATAAAAATGCTCTTTTTTCAGAATTAGGAATGCCCTCAGCAAAAACAATTAATGAAATTGCTCTGCAAAAGTTGAATAAGAAAGAGTTGGAAGATGTTGCTTATTTTGAGCCTTATTATTTAAAAGATTTTATTGCCACAACAGCAAAAAAATTGCTTTAATTTTCATCGGATGACTTTCAGTCATCCGATGAAAATTGTATTATTTACAATCAAAAGATTTTTCGATAGTTTTAAAAACTACTTCTTTAGTAGAACTTTTAAGTTCTACCATTTGATAAGGATAAGTCATCATAGATGTGGTTGTGCAACTTTTTCCTGGACTAGTTTCTAAAATAGTTACAACAATAGTTTTCTCATTTTCTACAATCGAATCAATTTTTATGGAGTAGCCGCCAGAATTTTTTTCGCCCATAGCAACTAATAAAATCATATTGTTTTTAAAATCAATTTGGGCTGGTTTTGGTTGGTCTGAAAATCTACTAAACGCTGCAGTCCAAGCAGCATTATACTCGTTTTGATTGGTGATAATTTTATTGATTTTTTCAGAAAAATCACCATTTAATCCAGCACTTAATTCAACAAAAGGGATAATTTGTGGCTCACTAGTTATTGGAGTAACAGTTTGTGTTGATTTACAAGAAAATAACACGGTTACTAAAATTATTAAAAATACTCTCATGGTTTTTACATCACTCCCATAGGAGTTTTTATACCTCTTTTTCCATTGCATTTTTTATTGCTGGTGCAAGATGTAAAAGCAATTGCAACGACAACTAATAAGATTAAACTTAGCAGTTCTATTTTTTTAAGGTGTTTCATGTTTTTAATTTTTACAAAATTAACAAATTGTGTTCCAAAAATTTAGTGCAAACAAGCTAAGTATTTTTGAATGGTATTTTCTAAGCCAAAATACAACGAATCGCAAATTAATGCGTGTCCAATAGAAACTTCTAATAATCCAGAAATATTGTTTTTAAAATAGCTTAAATTGGCTAAGTTTAAATCGTGTCCTGCATTAACTCCAAGTCCAAGTTGATTAGCAAGAATTGCAGCTTTTACAAATGGAGCAATGGCTTCTTCTTTATTTTTAGTAAAATTATCGGCATAAGGACCAGTATAGAATTCAATTCTATCCGTTCCAGTAGCAACAGCATTCTCAATGGTTACAATTTCAGTATCCACAAAAATGGAAGTTCTAATTTTGGCAGCTTTAAATTCAGCAATCACTTCTTTCAGAAAATCTTTTTGTTTGAGCGTGTCCCAACCAGCATTAGAAGTTAACACACCTGGTGGGTCGGGAACCAAAGTTACTTGCTTGGGTTTAATGGCTAAAACTAATTGAATAAACTTGGTATTTGGAAATCCTTCAATATTAAATTCAGTAGTTACAATGGATTTTAATTCGTAAACATCGCGATAGGTAATATGTCTTTCATCTGGTCTAGGATGAACAGTAATGCCTTGAGCTCCATATTTTTCGCAATCAATAGCAACTTGCAGCAAGTTGGGCAAATTATTTCCTCTTGCGTTTCTTAAGGTGGCTATTTTATTAATATTTACACTTAACTTAGTCATCATAATAAATTAGTAATTTTGGCGTAGATAATTGTTTATTAAAACACAAAAGTAAAAAACTATTAGCTGACAATGATTGCTTCCGAATTAATATCTTACGATATACCACCTTTAAAGATTTCTGACACTGGAGCTAAAGCACTGGATTGGATGGAGGAATTTAAAACTTCAGAATTACCAGTTGTTGATAAAGGGAAATATATTGGATTAATTAGTGAGTCGGCAATTTTAGATAAAAATAAAATTGACAAGTTAATTAAAGAGTATGATTTTACTTTTAATAAACCTCACGCCAACCAAGGACAACATCTTTTCGAGGTTATTGCATTGATTGTTCAAAATGATATTAGCGTTCTTCCTGTTGTTAATGAAAGAAATCAATATTTAGGGTTAATTACCATTAAAAGGGTTATTCAATTTTTTTCACAAGTAGTTTCAGTCGCGAATGTCGGCAGCATTTTAACTCTCGAATTAAATATTAATGATTATTCATTGGCTGAAATTTCTAAGTTAGTTGAATCAGAAGACGCTAAAATTTTGGCTTCTTTTATAACCTCACTTCCAGATTCAAAAAAAATGGAAGTAACACTAAAAATAAATAAAACTGAAATCAGCAGAATTCTTCACACGTTTGAAAGATTTAACTACGTGATAGTTGCTTCTTACAACGAAAGTGAGTATCATAAAGACCTTCAAAATAGGTACGATGAATTTATGCGATTTTTAAATCCTTAAAATGTTATTTCCAACATTTAAATTTTCGTTGCTGTTGTTTTTTTTATGCAAGCTTTGTAATTTATCTTTTTCACAAGCCGATACCAGCAAAATTAATGTAGTGAAAGAAATTAAAATAATAGGCAATAAAACGACCAAAGAAAATATAATTTTAAGAGAAATCCCCTTTAAAATTGGTGACACCATACTTGTTACTGATATTAAACAAGTTTTAGAAAGGACAGAAAGCAACTTATTAAATACCTTACTTTTTAACTTTGTTACTGTTGAACCTGTTTATTTTAATAAAACGCTTATTTCAATTTACATAACCGTTGAAGAGCGTTGGTATTGGTGGCCAATTCCGATATTTAATGTAGAAGAAGCTAATTTTAATACCTGGTGGATAAATAAAGATTTAGATAAAATTAACTATGGTTTATTTATGAGTAAGGAAAATTTTAGAGGAAGAAAAGAAACAATTGCTTTTAAATTTCAAGCGGGTTATACCGAACAAGTGGGAATAAGATATTCGATTCCTTACATCAACAAAAATAAAACGAACGGTTTAAGTATGAGATTGAGTTACAGCCGAAATCATGAAGCAAATTATAACATTACCAACAATACTATCGATTTTTATAGGTCAGATAAGGAGTATGTAAGAAAAGAAATACAGGCTAATGTTGGTTATGAAATTAGACCTAAATTATATAACAAGCATATTTTTCAAGCAGAATTCACCAATGTTCAAGTAGCAGACTCAGTTATTTTGTTAAATAAAGATTATTTGTCGGAAGTTGAAAATAACATGCAATTTATAACTCTATACTATACTTTTAAAAGAGATAAACGTAATTTTAAAAGCTACCCAACCACAGGTTATTATTTTGATTTTAATTTAGTAAAAGAGGGAATAGGAGTGTTGGACGAGAAGCTTAATTCACTTTATTCTTCTTTTCAAATAAGAAAATATTGGCAATTATCGAATCGATTTTATTTTTCAGGTTCAATAAAAAGTAAAATAAGTATAAAAAGTAATCCTTACTATTTTTATACTTCTATAGGTTTTACAAATGATTTTATAAGAGGCTATGAACTTTATGCGATTAATGGAGAACATAATATTATTACAAAAACACAACTACGTTATGCATTAGTTAAAGAAAAAATATTTAAAATAAACTCTATTCCTGCCGATAAATTCAATAAAATACCTTTAGCAATTTATTTAGGAACTTATTTCGATTCGGGATATGTTGATTCTCAGATAAATAGTAAAAATAATTCTTTAATGAATACAGCTCTTTATGGAGGTGGTGTTTCTATTGACTTTGTTAGTTATTACGATGCGGTTTTTCGATTAGAATATTCTATAAATAAGCTCAATGAAACAGGACTCTATCTTCACTTTATTGCTCCAATTTAAATTATTGATTAATTTCACAACATAATAAAACGTAACAATAGTGAAAATTGCGATATACGGTAAAAGAGTAATTGACAATTATTTGCCATTAATTCCTGTTCTTTTTGAAAATTTATTAAAAAGGAAAGTAACACTTTTGGTTTACAAACCTTTCTACGATTTTCTAAGCCAGCAAATAGAATTAGATAAAAAACTAAAAACCTTCAATGACGATAAAGACATTTATGATGTGAATTATTTGTTTAGCATTGGAGGAGATGGAACTCTTTTAGACACTATTACTTTTGTGAAAGATAAAGATATTCCGATTTTAGGCATTAATACTGGACGATTAGGATTTTTAACCAGCATATCAACCGAAGAAATTGATGAAGCAATTGATGCTATTTTTGCAAGAAAATTTTATTTAGACACTCGAACATTATTGAGCTTGCAAACTGATAACAATTTATTTGGAGATGATAATTATGCGTTAAATGAAATTACCTTACAGAAAAAAGATAGTTCTTCCATGATTACTATTCATGCCTATTTGGGTGATGAGTTTTTAAATTCCTATTGGGCTGACGGTTTGATTATTTCAACTCCTACAGGTTCTACCGCCTATTCATTAAGTTGTGGTGGACCTATTATTTTGCCAAGTTCAGGCAACATTATCATCAACCCCATAGCTCCACATAATTTAAATGTTTGTCCCATTGTTATCCCAGATGATATTGAATTAACCTTAAAAACAGAAGGGCGAACAGGTAATTTTTTGGTGGCGTTAGATTCTCGATCTTATACCGTTCCTTTTAAAACAGTATTAAAAATTAAAAAAGCGAAACATACCATCAACATCATTAGGTTCGAAAAGAATAGCTTTTTAAATACGCTACGAACAAAATTAATGTGGGGATTAGATAAAAGAAATTAATTTACTAAAAACGGGGTAAATTGTTACATAGTTAAATAAAAGGTTGGAAGTCCGAAGTCCGAAGACGGAAGCACTTCGGTCTTCGGACTTCGGACTTCCGACAAAAAAATAATGTATAAATTCATCCCATTCTCAGTGTAACATCATTAATTGATTAAATTTGTAGACTTAATTAAAAAAATGAAAAATCAAATCCCCAACGCAATAACAACGCTTAGCCTAGTTTTAAGCTGTTTATCCATTTCATTTACTTTTGAAGGCAGATTAGATATTGCAGCTTATTTATTAATAATTTCCCTTGCTTGCGATTATTTTGATGGGTTTACTGCTCGGGTGCTAAAAGTAAATAATCCAATAGGAAAAGAATTGGATTCGTTAGTAGATATGGTTGCTTTTGGAGTAGCTCCAGGAATGTTGTTGTATCAACACTTAAGAAATTTACAAGCAAATCCTGCACATGCTGTTCAATTTTTAACTGATAACCCATGGCTACTTTATATCACTTTTTTAATCCCTATTTTATCGGCATTTCGATTGGCTAAATTTAACATTGATACAAGGCAAAAAGTTTCTTTTATTGGCTTAGCAGTTCCAGCACATGCGGCTTTTTATATTTTTAGTGTGTTAATTGCTACTTTTCCAGATTTACCTCAAATTATTAGCGTAAACCAATTCATTGTTCCTGTTGTTTCAAATCCTGTGTTTATGTTAGTGATGACCGTTCTTCTTTCTCTAATGTTAGTTGCTGAAGTACCCATGTTTTCTTTAAAAGTAAAACAACTCAAATGGAAAGGAAATGAACTACCTTTTACTTTTATTCTGCTTTGGTTTTTGCTTTTTATTTTTACCAACATTGTGGCAATGCCCACCATTGTAATTATTTATTGCATTTTTTCTATCGTCCACCATTATTTTTTCAATAAAAAAACACTCGAAACCGCCTAATGCTTTCTGTTTTTTCTGACGAACACTTTATGAAAGAAGCTTTTAAGGAAGCACAAAAAGCTTTTGATGAAGACGAAGTTCCTGTGGGTGCAGTAATTGTTTGTGACAATAAAATAATTGCTCGAGCTCATAATATGACCGAACGGTTAAACGATGTTACTGCTCATGCCGAAATGTTGGCTGTTACTTCAGCAACCGACTTTTTAGGAGGTAAATATTTAAACGAATGTACGTTGTATGTAACGCTAGAACCATGTGTAATGTGTGCAGGTGCATTGTATTGGACACAACTTAAAAAAGTGGTTTATGGTGCGGCTGATAAAAAAAGAGGATTTAGCTCAATTTCCTCAACTATTTTGCATCCCAAAACAGAAATCGTTCGAGGTTTATTAGCCAACGAATGCAGTAAAATAGTTATCGATTTTTTTGCAAAAAAAAGGGGTTAAGTTGGTTATACCAATTGTATTTATAAAATAGTAATGGACTATTTTATAAATGTACAATAGCTTGTCCCGATTTATTTCGGGAGTTAATGCCGATGCAATAGATTTTAGTCCAATTTATTGGATTATTAAATATATGCTTTCGGTATTATTTAGTGGTTTTGCTGCCAAGTTGATTACCTAATTTTTCATATTCTATGTCGTTTGGTTTCCAGAGCCCTAGTTTGTTGCCCTCTGTGTCTAAAATATAGACGAATTTACCATAGTCGTATGTTTCTATGGTATAGTATTTGGTTTTATATTAAATTTTCCAACCAATAAATGTTGATTAAACTCTTTATAAAAAAATGATTGTTGGAAAATAAAGCCTAACCCTTTCACCCTCTAATACCCTTTAGTCCGATAATTTTCTTCCTCATCATCGTTATACATACTTAAATAATTAAGGTATCTAAATTCGGCAATCTCACCATTTTCAACTGCTTTTTTAATCGCACAGTGCGGTTCGTTAATATGAACGCAATTACTAAATTGGCAATCCGTTAATCGTTCTCGCATTTCTAAAAAATAATGCGAAAGTTCTTCTTTGTCAAAATCTATTAAACCAAATGCTTTTATTCCTGGAGTGTCAATAAGATATCCGCCAAAAGAAAGTTCAAACATTTCTGCAAAGGTAGTGGTGTGTTTACCTGCTTTATGTAGGGTAGAAATTGCACTTGTTTTTAAATTTAAGTGAGGTTCTACCACATTTAAAAGAGTTGTTTTTCCAACCCCCGAATGTCCAGAAATCATAGAAACTTTATCTTTCATCATGCCCACTATTAAATCCATATTAATGTTTTTTGTTGCAGAAACCTCCACACATCGATATCCAATTTTTTCATAAGCATTTTTTAAAAAAGAAAGTTGTTCTTTTTCCGAATAAATATCAATTTTATTAAAAACAAGAGTTGCAGGAATGTGGTAAGCTTCGGCGGTGACTAAAAACCGATCGATAAATGCAGTAGTTGTTTTTGGTTCAATTAAAGTAATCACCAATATTGCCTGATCTATATTTGCCGCAATAATATGAGACCGTTTAGAAAGATTAATAGACTTGCGAACGATGTAATTTTTACGGTCTTCAATTTCATGAATTACAGCAGAACCATCTGTTTCATTTTTAAGGTGAACATAATCCCCCACGGCAATTGGATTAGTTGTTTGAATTCCTTTTAATCGAAATCTACCTTTAATTCGTGCTTCTATCTGTTCACCATTTTCTAAACGAACAGAATACCAACTACCGGTAGATTTTATGACAATGCCTTTCACACTAATTTTTAAAATTCAAAAGTAAAGAAATAAAACGCTTTAAGCTGGTTTCTATAAATTGACCGATTGATATTTTTGGAATTATTTTGAGTAGATTTTTCTTTAATTTTATATCAAATAGTAGATATTTGATATAAAATTAAAGAAAAAGATGCCGAAATAAAACAAAAAGAACATCGGAAAAACTTAAAAAAATAGATAAACTAATTTATAGAATCCAGCTTAAGTTAAAATCAGTATTTTCGTGGAGTAAAATTAGTGGATAAGTTTAGGAGTTTATAAGGTTAGTTTATCCACTAACTCTAAACCCTAAACTTGAAACTCTAAACTTTTCGCATGAGTATTGAAGTAAAAAATGTTACCAAGATTTATGGAAAACAACAAGCATTAGCTGATGTTTCTTTTACGATTGAACCCGGTCATATTGTTGGATTTTTAGGTCCAAATGGAGCTGGAAAGTCCACCATGATGAAAATCATTTCCTGTTTTATTCCTCAAACAAGTGGCATGGTAAAAGTTTGTGGATACGACGTAGTAGAACAACCAATAGAAGTTAAAAAGCAGGTAGGTTATTTGCCCGAACACAATCCTTTATACGTTGATATGTACGTAAAAGAATACTTGGATTTTATTGGAGGTATCTATAAAATAAGTAATCGAAATGCACGTATCAAACAAATGATAGAAATGGTAGGACTTGGCGTTGAGCAAAATAAAAAAATAGGAGCTCTTTCTAAAGGATATCGACAAAGAGTTGGATTAGCTCAAGCATTGATTCATGACCCAAAAGTGTTAATTTTAGACGAACCCACAACCGGGCTAGATCCTAACCAACTAGAAGAAATTAGAGCATTAATTAAAAACATTGGGAAAGAAAAAACCATTTTACTTTCTACCCATATCATGCAAGAAGTAGAAGCAATTTGTGATAAAACAATTATTATTAACAAAGGAATTATTGTTGCTGATGATAAAACACAAGATTTACAAAATCAAAAAAGTAACCACTTAGTATTGTTGGTTGAGTTTGATAAAATAATCGATATCAAACTACTTCAAAAAATTGAAGGTGTAAATCGGGTAAAACTAGCACAAAACAATACTTGGGTATTTGAAATAAAAGAAGACAACGTTAGAAACAATATTTTTCAATTTGCAGTTCAGCATAACATGATGGTGTTAACGATGCAGAAAGAAAGTCAAAGCTTAGAAACTGTATTTAAAAAATTAACTACCTAATAAGTTCACATTTTTTTTAGTTCTATTGTTTGAACTAAAAAAAAAAATTACTTTTGGCTCAACAAAAATGTGGAATGATTTGTTTGATTGCAACCACACTTTAGAAATAAAGTAAAAAGTGCTAAAAATTATCTCTCTATCACACCACAAATTTATTTTAAACATAAAAACTTAAATATATGTCATACTTATTTACCTCCGAATCTGTATCAGAAGGTCATCCAGATAAAGTTGCTGATCAAATTTCTGATGCTTTAATTGATAATTTTTTAGCTTTTGATGCAGAATCAAAACTAGCTTGTGAAACTTTAGTTACCACAGGACAAGTGATTCTTGCGGGAGAAGTAAAGTCTAAAACGTACATTGATGTACAAAAAATTGCTCGTGATACTATTAATAAAATTGGTTACACCAAAAGCGAGTATATGTTTGATGGTAATTCGTGTGGAGTGTTTTCGTCCATTCATGAGCAATCTCCTGATATTAACCAAGGTGTTGTTAGAAAGAAAAAGGAAGATCAGGGTGCTGGCGACCAAGGGATGATGTTTGGCTATGCCACAAACGAGACTGATAATTTTATGCCGATGTCATTAGAACTTTCTCATCTTTTGCTAAAAGAATTGGCAGCCATCAGAAAAGAAGGGAAAAAGATGAAATACTTACGCCCAGACTCTAAATCGCAAGTAACCATTGAGTATGGTGATGATAACAAACCAAAGCGGATTGAAACCATTGTTATTTCTACTCAACACGATGATTTTGATGCTGAAGCTAAAATGTTAAAACAAATAAAAGAAGATGTTATTTCTATTTTAATTCCTAGAGTTAAAAAATTATTACCAAAACACATCCAAGCTTTATTTAACGATAAAATTATTTATCACGTAAATCCAACAGGCAAGTTTGTAATTGGCGGTCCACATGGTGATACTGGATTAACAGGAAGAAAAATTATAGTTGATACTTATGGCGGAAAAGGAGCTCACGGTGGAGGAGCATTTTCTGGAAAAGACCCAAGCAAAGTTGACCGCTCTGCTGCGTATGCTACACGTCACATTGCAAAAAATTTAGTTGCAGCAGGATTGTGTGATGAGGTTTTGGTTCAAGTTGCCTATGCAATTGGTGTAGCAAAACCTGTTGGAATTTTTGTTGATACCTACAGAACTGCACATGTTAAATTAACTGATGGACAAATTGCCAAAAAAGTAGAACAACTTTTCGATATGCGTCCTTATGCCATTGAAACTCGTTTTAAATTAAGAACCCCTATTTATTCAGAAACTGCTGCTTATGGACACATGGGTAGAAAAACCGAAGTGGTAGAAAAACAATTCGTTGATGGTTCTGGAAAAGTAATAAAGGTAAAAGTAAAATTGTTTCCTTGGGAAGAACTAGATTATGTTGCAAAAGTGAAAAAAGCTTTTGGGTTGAAATAAATCAGAAGACGGAAGAAAAATCAAATAAATAATGACCAATCGTAAATCGTAAATCTCAAATCCAAAATTACAAACCTCCAACTTTAAACATTGAACCAGAAACTCAAAAAAATTAACCGTTCCTATAACTTTTATAAAAAAAATATCAGGAGTATTAGGGATGAATTGATTTTTTTGTAATTTGGCGACTTATTTGGATGAGGTGTTTATTAAAAATTGATTGAAACACATTTTATCAAAATAAAATTAATAAAACAATAAAATAAATATTATAACAGTTAGACAATAAACTACAAACTATGAAAAAGCTATTTGCATTATTTACAATTATTGGATTTTTAAGCCTTGGTGCTTTTAATTCAGTTTATGCTCAACAACCTGATTCGAATGCTGCTGAACCAGCTAAAGTTGCTGACGCACCAGCTCCTACAGAAGATGTGGCTAAAGATGTAGCTCCAGCTGAGGATATGTCTTTTACTCAAGTGATTAAACAAAAATTTATCGAAGGCGGTCCTGGTTTTATGGGAATTGTATTGGTGTGTTTTATCTTAGGTTTGGCAATAGTTATCGAACGGATTATTTATCTTAATATGGCTTCAACCAACACAGAAAAGTTATTAAAAAATATTGAAGGAGCTTTAAGTAGCGGAGGTATTGAAGCTGCAAAAACAGTTTGTAGAGATACCAAAGGACCTGTTGCAAGTATTTTTTATCAAGGATTAGATAGAAGCCATGAAGGAATTGATATGGTTGAAAAATCAGTTGTTTCTTATGGTGGTGTTCAAATGGGATTATTAGAAAAAGGTATTTCTTGGATTTCCCTGTTTATTGCTTTAGCTCCTATGCTTGGATTTTTAGGTACTGTGGTTGGGATGATTCAAGCATTTGATGCAATTGCAGCAGCTGGAGATATTTCTCCAACAGTTGTAGCGAGTGGTATTAAAGTGGCTTTGTTAACCACCGTGTTTGGATTAGTGGTGGCAATTATTCTTCAAATCTTTTTTAATTACCTCATTTCAAAAGTAGATAGTATTGTTAACGATATGGAAAATGCTTCCATCTCATTAATCGACTTATTAGTTAAAAACGAAATATCAAAAAAATAAAAGTTATGGGTAATACTAAATTATTCAGCATCATATTAATCACTTTATTAGGTCTATCAGGGGTATTAAGTATCCTGTTTTATGCAGGGCTTATTAGCGAAGGCGTTCTAATTAGTTGGTGCTATATTCTTATGGGAATTGCAACGCTTGTGGCTATTGTGTTCCCAATCATTACCATGATTCAAAATCCAAAAAATGCAAAAATTGTATTAATGGGTATCGTTGGATTATCAATTGTTTTTGTGATAGGTTATTTATTATCAACTGGAGTTGATACCATTGATGGTGATGGAAAATTATTAGCTACAGCATTTGAAGCAAAAATGTCTGAAGCAGGATTAATTGTTGTGTATATACTAGGCACAGTTGCAGTTTTTACTTGGATTTTTGCAGAAGTATCTAAAATGTTTAAATAATATAAACTTATGGCTAGAAGAGAAATATCTGAAATAAATGCCGGTTCCATGGCGGATATTGCTTTTTTGTTATTAATCTTTTTCTTGGTAACCACTACGATGGATACTGATGGTGGATTAATTAGAAGGCTTCCTCCTCCACCAGATTCAGAAGCAACTCCACCAGACAAAATTAATCAACGTAATATTTTTGAAATTTTGGTAAATCAAAACGACCAATTATTAGTAGAAGGAGAATACATCCAAGTAACTGAATTAAGAGCAAAAGCAAAAGAGTTTATCAAAAGCAACCCTAATTATCCAAGTGTTGCGGATGAAAGTAATGCGAGTTACCCCAACATGCCTGAATTTAGGATAGAAGAAGTTCCTGTTTTAGGAAATGTATTGGTGTCCAAACAAATTATTTCTTTACAAAATGATAATGGAACTTCTTACGAAATGTACATTAAAGTTCAAAATGAATTAGTTGCTGCTTATAATGAAATTAGAAATGAATTTGCGATGAATAAATTTGGGAAATCTTATTCCGAATTAGTTCAACAATCGGAATCTTCAGAATCTATAGCTGAAAAAGCGGAAGCCGTAAAAAAAATATTTCCACAACGGATTTCAGAAGCAGAACCTAAAAAAATAGGAGGGGGAACTGAATAATGTCAAAATTTAGAAAAAAAGGAAAAAAATCACAACCTGCTGTCAATACAGCTTCTTTACCCGATATCGTTTTTATGTTGTTGTTTTTCTTTATGGTAACGACTAAAATGAGAGAAACTACTTTAAAAGTTATTAATGTAACTCCAAAAGCTACGGAAATAGAAAAGTTGGAGAAAAAATCTTTAGTAAGCTATATTTATATCGGCAAACCAATAAAAGCTTTGCAAGGTGCTTTTGGTACAGCGCCAAGAATTCAACTTAATGATGCTTTTAAAACCAAAGAAGATATTTTTCAATTTGTAGAAATGGAAAGAAATAAAAGAGTTGAAGTAGAGCGAAATTTAGTTACATGGTCATTAAAAGTAGATCAGAAAACTAAAATGGGTATTGTTACAGAAGTTAAACAAGAACTTAGAAAAGCAAATGCACTAAAAATTAACTATTCTTCTAAAAAAACTGATAAAATAGTCAACTAATATTTTTACTTTTTGAAATCACAAAAAAACCTTCTGTCAGTTTGTGGGCGTAACCACCCACCTTACCCTCTCATAAATTAGCCTCGTACAATACAGTTTAGGACTTACAGGGGTTAAAATTTAAGTTTAGTATTTTTCTTGAAGTGTTTAATTTTTTATTATTTTCCATTCTCTTGTTTCGTTACCGATTATTATTTTTATAAAATAAATGCCTGATTTCTTATTGGTAATATCTATATTAAAAGAAGTTAAAGGGGGTTATTAATAAGTTCTCTTCCAAAATTATCGTAGATCAACACTTGGCACTGTTTTTCTTCAACACCCTCTTTTGTTCTTTTACCATTTCTCTGCGTTAAAATTTTAAACCATCCTTCAGCTGACGGATGGTTTAAAATTTTGCCTTGATAAAGGAAAAAATAACCGCATCAATTCTGTACAGTTTATTTCGTGACAGCTCCTTAGTGGTTTAAATATAGTGATTCAACATTAACAACTGATTTAACCATAACAACTGTTGATTTAACGGTAACAAATGCATCTCTTACTTTAACAGCTAATCAATCAGGAGCAACATACACTTGGTTAGATTGTAATAATGGTAACTCAGTTGTTGGAAATTTGCAAAGCTATACAGCAACAGTAAATGGTGATTATGCAGTAGAAATAACATTCGGTTCTTGTGTTAATACATCCGCCCGTGAAAATATCACAGGAGTTGGTATAAAAGAAATAACAAACAATATCGTTTCAATTTACCCAAACCCATCCACTGGCTTATTTAGGGTTAATTTTGGAAACAATAATTCAACAATCAATTATAGCATTATTTCTGTAGAAGGAAAAGTAGTGAAATATGAAAAAACTAATGCAAATACCACTATTATCGATTTAAGCAACGAAAGTAAAGGTATTTACTTTGTTAAAATAACAGATGAGAATAACATATTTATTAAAAAACTTGTTCTAGAATAAGTATTTGCTTTTTTAAATAAACCCTTGGTAATTAATTACCAAGGGTTTTTTAATTTTTATATGTTTTATAACTTAATTACTTTTAAGGGATATTTTAAACTATACTTATGTCGATAACAATGCCTTTTAATTTTAATCAGTGGATTGAAGAAAATAAAGATAAACTAAAACCACCCGTTGCTAATAAAAACATGTACCCATTGGGCAAAGATTTTATTGTGATGGTTGTTGGTGGTCCAAATGCCAGAAAAGATTATCATTTTAATGAAACAGAAGAACTTTTTTATCAAGTAAAAGGAGGCATTGAAGTTACCATTCAACAGGATGGAAAAGCTGTAAAAATTCCAATTAAAGAAGGAGAAATGTTTTTGCTTCCAGCAAATACCCCTCATTCACCAAGTCGGTCAGAAAACTCAATAGGTTTAGTAATAGAAAGAGTTCGAAAAGGAACTAATTTTAAAGACGGATTAATGTGGTTTTGCGATAAATGTAACCATAAATTATACGAAGAAAGGTTTACGTTAATTGATATAGAAAACGATTTTTTAGACGTTTTTAAACGCTATTATAATTCTGAAGAACATAGAACTTGCAAAAATTGTGGACATGTAATGGAAACAAATCCGAAGTTTACAATTAAAGGGAAATAAATTAACACCAAATGCGAATAAACGGTCACGGACATATTCTTCCAGAGCCCAATCAGGTTCCTCAATTTATGAGGGACAAAAAGCTGTTTTGGATAGCTGATGATAAAAAATTTATGCATCAAGGAACTTGGTCTCGTCCAATTACTGATGCTAGTTTTTTCTTAAAAGAGAAATTGGAATGGATGGAGAAAAATAATATTTCTCATGGGGTAATGCTCAACCTTTCTCAAATATACTGCAATGGGTGGGAACGGCAAGATACCTTTGATGCCATTTGTTGGCAAAACGATTTTAATGCTTCTATACAGCATAATTATCCCAATAAATTTACTTCTGGCTTTGTAGTTCAACCCAGGTTTTTGGATGATGCTCTAGCAGAAATAGAACGTTCTGTGAATGATTTAGGAATGAAGTTACTGTGTTTGCCAACCCACTACTTAGATAAAAATGAAGATTGGGTTTCTGTTGCTGATGAATCTTGTTTTCCAATTTATGAACTTGCCAATAAATACAAATTGGCTATTGAAATTCATCCTTACGATGGACCAAAAATGATAAAACTTAAAGATGAATTTTGGCGATTTCATTTAGTTTGGATGATGGCACAAACAGCAGATACTTTACATTTATTTACCTTAAAAAACATTCCAAACAAATTCCCTAACATTCGTACTTGTTTTGCACATGGCTGTATGCTTGGACAAGCCAACTATGGACGAAGAGTACAAGGTTTTAATGGAAGACCCGATTTATTTAAAGGCACAGAAAGTCCAACAAAAACTCTTGGTCATCCAAATTTATTTTTTGATTCGCTGGTTCATGACCCTTATACTTTACAATTGCTAAAACACCGAGTTGGAGTTCCTCAAATTATTGCTGGATTAGATGACCCCTATCCTTTGGGAGAAATGGAATCTGTGCCTAATTCTTACCCTGGAAAAGTGATAGATGATGCTGTTCAATTGGGTATTCTTACTCAAAAAGATGCCGACTTAATTTGGCACAACAATGTATTAAAGTGGTTAGGTTAAAAAATTTATTAAATCTCCACCTAAAATTAATACTTTTAAGGTGTGAAAAATCAATTGTCATTTTTTATTCTACTTGTTTTCTTTTCAATTTTTGCAAAGGGACAAAGTCCTATAGATACCACCCAACGAGAATTTAGTAAATTAAAATTTGGTTTAGCAACAGGCGGTGGTGCATTATTTTATGCAGGAACTTTAACGGGCTTATATACCGTTTGGTATCAAGATAATCATAAAACTAATTTTCATTGGACCAACGACAACGATGGATGGATGCAAATTGATAAATTTGGACATGCCTACACATGTTATCTATTTGGAAAACTAGGAATGCAATCCATGAAATGGGCTGGAGTATCTCGCAATAAATCGGTTATTTATGGAGGAAGTTTTGGTGTGTTATTTATGACTTCTGTCGAAATATTAGACGCCCACTATCTAGAATGGGGAGCTTCTCCTATGGATATGGTCGCAAATGCTTCTGGTGGTTTGTTGCTCATCGGACAAGAATTGGCGTTTAAGAAACAAATTGTTACTTATAAGTTTTCTTTTCATCCAACCGAATTACAAAACTATCGACCAGATATTTTAGGAGATGCCCCAATGGAGCAATTAGTAGAAGATTACAATGGACAAACTTTTTGGCTATCTCTAAATCTTAGGTCTGTTTTTCGACATCAAAAATATTTACCTAATTGGTTAAACATTGCTGGAGGATATGGTGCTTATGGTATGTTAGGAGGAAAATACAACACTACTCGAGACATAGATGGAAATTTACTTCCTCCAATTGATAGATACAGAAGCTATTATTTATCTTTTGACTTGGATTTAGAAAAAATTCAAACCAACAATGAGTTTTTAAAGTCGGTATTTTTCTTTTTGAATTTGATAAAGTTTCCTTTGCCAACAGTGGAATTTAACGAACTAGGGCAAACGAAATTCCATGCCTTCTATTTCTAATCTATTGAGTTATCCAATTGATAATTTCTTCGGCATTTGGTAATACTTTTGGATGTATCACTTTTACCAAAAAGCCATTTTCATCTAGCAGGTATTTTTGAAAATTCCAAGCTACTTGCGAATCTTCCAATCCATTTTTTGTTTGTTGAGTTAAAAATTGATAAACCTCGTGCATATCATCACCAACCACCGAAATTTTACTCATCATTAAAAAAGTAACGCCGTAATTTTTTTTACAAAAAGTAGCAATTTGTTCGTTAGAACCAGGTTCTTGAGCCCCAAAATTATTGGCAGGAAATCCAACAATAACAAAATTTTTGTCTTTGTATTGATCGTAAACTTCTTGCAATTGCTCGTACTGCGGAGTTAAACCACATTCTGAAGCAGTATTGACCACCATTACTTTTTTACCTTTTAAAGTGGCAAAATCAAATTCGTTTCCATACAAATCGGTTACTTTAAATTGGTGAATGCTTTGTTTGTTCATATCTTGTGCGGTTGAAAATAATGCTGTTATTAATAGTAAAATAAAAAATAGTTGTTTCATAACAAAAGAGTTAAATCTATACTAAATTAAGGAAAAAAATGAATACCAAGCAAAAAGTATTTCATGAACGGTTTAAATTTCCTTTTGATAGGAAACCACATCTAACGATTTTCCGAATTTTTCGCCAATGTTTTTTAAATGCCCAACTTTAAAATAACCCATTTTTTCAAATAGCGTAATGCTAGCTAGATTTCCCTCAGTAATAACTGCAACCAAATTTTTTATGTCATTTTGTTGAGCAATATTTTCTATAAATGTGATGGCTTTTTTGCCTATACCTTTGCCGGTGAAACCTTGGTTTAAATACAAGGTAACCTCTACCGATTTGTCGTACGCTTCTTTTTTTCTAAATTGTCCGATGTAGCAAAATCCACAAATTTCATCATCCGATAAAATAACAAAAGATTGATATTTTGAATGTCCTAAAGAAATCATCCTTTCAAACTCTTCTTCTTTTACCTCTTTTAAATTAAATGTTGCTGTAGAATTCATTACATACCAATTGTAAATTTCTAAAGCAGCAAAAATGTTGTTTTTAGTGATGGGTTTAAATTCAATACTCATGCTTCAAAAATAGTTTTTCTTTTAGAATAATGAATAAGTTTGCAACATGAAAGAATTGAACACATTTTTTGATGCGATAACTAATAGCATCAGTAAAGCTATTTTTGTGAAAATAACCCTAAGCAAACCTGCCAATAAAAATGATGGATTGCGAAATGTTTACATCCGATTAATCACCCTAAAAGAACAACAGCAATTATCTTTTACCTACCGTTATCAAACCAACGACCAAGTAAAAAATTATTCGTTGGAAGAAGCTAAAAAAGTACTTCAAAATTTACTCAATAGTTCTTTTAAAATAGCAACACTGTTTACTTTAGAAGAAGATTATAGTCTTCGCATTTCTAAGAAAGGAGAAATTTCCGTCTTTAAAACACATCCCAGTTTTACGAATAAACCACCCGAAAACCACGACTTGCCTAAAAAGAAAAGAGCTGAATTAGGAAAATACCTTCACCTACTAGGAATTACAGATGAAAATGGAGTGGTAATTCCTAAAATGGCAGATAAGTTTAAACAAATCAATAAATACTTAGAGATAATCGAAAGCTTACTAAAAAGTACTGATTTGCCTAAAAATATAGCTATTGTTGATATGGGTGCTGGAAAAGGTTATTTAACTTTTGCACTGTACGACTTTTTGGTGAATCAGAAAAAAATAGCTGCAACAATTACTGGAATTGAACAGCGTAAAGAGTTAGTTGATTTTTGTAACGAAACAGCTAAAGCTTGTGGTTTTGAAAAGTTAGCTTTTAAATGTCAATCCATTCAAGAATATAACCCTAAAAAAATAGATATTCTAATTGCTCTTCATGCTTGTGATACCGCAACTGATGATGCTCTGAGTAAAGGAATTGCTGCAAAAGCTACTTTAATTATTACCGCTCCATGCTGTCACCAGCAAATCCGACAACAACTCAAAGGAACAGAACAAAAAAATCCGATATTAAAATATGGTATTTTTAAAGAGCGTCAATTTGAAATGGTAACCGATACCATTCGGGCATTAATTTTAGAAAAGCATCACTATAACGCTTCTATTTTTGAGTTTATCTCTAACGAACATACCCGTAAAAACATCATGTTGGTGGGAGCAAAATCTACCAAAAAACCTCAGCTAGAAGAAATTGATAAAAAGATAGCTTCGATAAAAAATGAATTTGGAATTACCCAACATTATTTAGAGAAGATTCTTAGTTAAGCATTTCCGTTAAGTTCCACATAACATTAATATCCTTTATCAGAGTTGGATTCCAAATCGTTCTAAAAATTTAGTTGGTTAACTCAAATCTTTGTTATCTATTTGATAGATATTCATGTTCCTTTAATTTTTTTAATAGCTTTTTCTATGAAAAATTATACCTTCCTCCCATTACTAATTGTATTACTAATTTCATTTAACAGCTACAGCCAAAACTTCGCTCCTGTTGGGGCTAAATGGAAATATGAGATAGAAGATATTTACGGCAACTTAAATTATGGGAAATGGGTATCGACAAAAGATACTGTAATTTTAGGGAAAAATGCAAGGGAGATTAAACTTATGAATCCCCCACCACCGACGAGTGTAACAGATACCATTCTATTTATTTACGAAGATAGCAGAATTGTTTATAAATATCTAGCAATAACAAATACCTACACAATACTTTACGATTTTAATGCTAATATGGGTGATTCTTGGGTAATGGATGTTGACTCAAATTGCTCTTTAACAATAAATGTAGATTCTACATCATCAGAATTAATAAATGGATTCAATTTAAAAGTATTATATGTATCAACCATCAATGATGAGTTTTTCTCTGGAAAAATAATTGAAAAAATTGGACACCAAACTACTCCGTTACCTTCCATTAACTTTTTATGTTACAACATCATAGGTGGATTGAATGGTTATAGCGGGTTACGTTGTTATACGGATACTATTATTGGATTTTACAATACAGGAATTAGTGTCAACTGCGACAGTAATTATACTATTGGGTTAGAGGAACAAAATAAATTATTTCACTTAGTGAATGTTTATCCAAATCCATCTAAAGATATTATAAATATTACATCAAGGGAATACATAAAAGAACTACAATTATTGAGTAATTCAGGGCAGTTAATTCAAATTTTTCAACTTAATAATTTTTCTTTTAAGTTGAATATAAATAAAACAGGGTTCTATTACCTTAAGATTAAAACAAATGATTCTGTTATATATAAAAAAATTATTATAAACTAAACAACTAAATATTATGAGAACACTAAAATTAATTATCTTCGGTATTATCACGATAATAACTTCCTCTAATTTTATTATATGTAGGCTTAGTTTCTACAGATACCACTGATGAATTGTTAATCAATGTTTTAAAAATTGATACGGCTGGAAATGTATTGTGGGATAAATATTAACGCCTATTTGTAAGCTTACATTAATGTAGCCCAGTCAAAAAAAAGAATTTTAATTATTTTTCGGCATCTTTATACCACTCAGAATACATTAAATAACTATTGGCAATTCGATTAATTTCCCCTTCTAATAAATCTATACTTACTTCTTTTAATTTTTTTGCAGGAGCTCCAGCATAAACGCAACCACTTTCTACATGGGTTCCTTTGGTAACAATTGCACCTGCAGCAATTATTGAATTACTTTCAATAACCACATCGTCCATAATAATGGCTCCCATACCAATTAATACGTTGTCTTTTATGGTGCAACCATGTACCAACGCATTGTGCCCTATAGATACATTGTTGCCAATGTTGGTGGGCGATTTTTTATACGTAGCATGAATAACTGCACCATCTTGTACATTTACTTTATTACCCATTCTAATGTAATGAACATCGCCTCTAATTACCACGTTAAACCAAACACTACAATTATCGCCCATTATAACATCTCCAATAATGGTAGCATTTTCTGTTAAAAAACAATTGTTACCAAATTGAGGTGTTTTCCCTAAAAGTGTTTTTATTAATGTCATAACTAAAAAATATTTATTGGTAAATATATAAAACGTGCAACTAATATGCTAAAAAACACATCTTAAGAATAGTATTATCAGTTTTTATTAATTTAGAAATATTTTGTGAAATCAAAAGGATTTTCTACATTGTTCGTTTATTAAAATTTTTTCTATGAAAACAGCACGTATTATCTCATTATTCTTATTCTCCATCTCATTGATTTCAAGAATCAATGCGACAAATATCACCGTAGGAACTGGTGTTTTGTTAAATACATCAACTACTTATCCAGCACCCTATGGCAACTGGTATTGGGGAGCAAAACATCAATTTTTAATTCAGGCATCCGAATTAACTGCAGCTGGCATGTCTGCTGGAAACATCAATAGTTTATCTTTTAATGTTGGGCAACCCTATGGCACGCCATTGCAAGGGTTTACGATAGGTATAAAAAGCACATTAACCACTACGCTTACTGTTTTTGAAACAGGATTAACAACAGTTTTGTCTCCAGTAACATATACAGAAGTAGCAGGAATTAACACCCACGTTTTTTCTTCCCCTTTTTATTGGGATGGAACTTCCAATTTATTGATTGAAACTTGTTTTAACAATAATTCTTACACTCAAAATGCAACTACATATTATTCAAACACTTCATTTGCAAGTAGTATTTATCATCAGCAAGATGCTCCTAATGTTTGTTCTTCGCCAGTAATAACAGCAACTGTTAATGGTCGTCCAAATATGATTTTCGATTGGGTAGCTACGGCAACACCCCCAACTGCAAATTTTTCTTCAAACTCCACTTTTACCTGTTCAGGAATTGTTGATTTTACTGATTTATCGGTCAATAATCCAACAAGTTGGTTGTGGGATTTTGGTGACGGAGACACTTCAACAGCTCAAAATCCTAGTCACACTTATTTAACAAGCAATACATTTACAGTAACGCTAATTGCCTGCAATGCTTATGGATGTGATACGCTTACTTTTAACAATTACATCACCGTTAACATGTCGGCAGCAACACCAATTGCTGCATCATGTTATCCAAATACGTTAACCTATTGTTGTGATTTTGGAATTACCAATGTTAGTTTTAATACTATCAACAACACATCTGGAGATGGTGTAGAAGGATATAGTGATTTTACTTGTTCGCAAACTACCGTTTTACAAGGTCAAACTTATATTTTATCGATACAAACAGCAGCTGCATCAACTCAAAATTATGCTGCCTGGATAGATTTTAATAACGATGGAGTTTTTAACAATACCACCGAAAAAGTTTTTACCGCTACCTCACAAATGAATATTTCTGGTAATGTTATTATTCCAACGGGTACTGTATTAAACACTCCTCTAAGATTAAGAGTATCTGCTGAGTACGATTTTAGTGCCCCTCCAACACCTTGCGGCAATTTAGATTATGGTCAAGCGGAAGACTATGCCGTAATTATTACTACTAATCCAAATCCACCAACTCCAGTATTTACAGCCTCTCCAACAATTACTTGTGATGGAATAGTTTGTTTTACAGACCAATCGTTAAACGTGCCGACAGCATGGTTGTGGAATTTTGGTGATGGAAATACGTCATTTCAACAAAATCCATGTCATACCTATACAACAGATGGAGTTTACACGGTTACGCTTACCGTTACCAATGCAAATGGTGGAAATGTTGATTCCATCGTCAACTATATCACGGTTAATAGTGCTGGTCAAGTGTTGGCAGCGTCTTGTTCGCCAGCAACAACTTCATATTGTTGCGGATATGGGATTTATCAAGTAGATTTGAATACCATCAGCAATCCTACAATGGATGGAATTGAAGGATATCAAGATTTTTCTTGTACCAATTCAACGAGTGTAACCGAAGGAACAAATTACACCTTAACGGTAAAAACAGGGCTTAACAATCCACAAGATACTCGGGTTTGGATAGATTTTAACAATGATGGTTCTTTTAATAATACCAACGAATTAATAATGGATTCTCCTAATGCATACAATCCAACGCTTAGTGTTCTTATTCCTACAGGAGCAGTTTTAAATACCGCTTTAAGAATGAGAGTTTCCTCTGATGTTGTTGGAACTACTCAAAATGCTTGTAGCACCAATGATTTTGGTCAAACCGAAGATTATGGAGTTATCATCCTACCTAATACATCACCTCCAATAAGTAATTTAATAGCATCTTTAACTTTTACTTGTTCTGATACCATACAATTTACAGATCTCTCCACTAATGCTCCGACCAGTTGGTTATGGTATTTTGGAGATGGAATTACAAGTAGTGCTCCAAATCCTACTCATTATTACCCTACTCCAGGGGTATATACAGTAAGTTTAGTGGTTACCAATGCTTTTGGTCAAGATTCAACAGCATTTACAAATTATATTACTGTAAATTGTACCAACTTTATTATGCCTGCAAATAGTACATTAACCGTTACTACTTGTAGTGGTTCATTGTTTGACGATGGAGGTTTATCGGCTAACTATTCTGATAATACAGATGGTATAGTAGTTATTCAACCAACAGGAGCAACTCAAATTACCTTAAATTTTATGGCTTTTGATTTTGAAAATAATTGGGACTTTTTAACTGTTTATGATGGTTCATCCGTATTTGATCCTGTAATTGGAACTTATACTGGTGCTACAATCCCGGCATCAATAAGTTCTACTGGCGGAAGTATTACCATCAGACAACAATCTGATTTTAGTATAACTATGTCGGGTTTCGCTTTAAATTGGAGTTGTAGTTATTCAACTAATAATATGCCAATAACAGGAACTGACACTTATACCAACTGCAATGGAACATTGTATGATAATGGAGGTCCTTCGGTCAATTATTCTAATAATACTGATGGGGTGGTTGTTATTCAACCTTCTGGAGCATCTCAAATTACCTTAAACTTTTCATCTTTTGATTTTGAAAACAACTTGGATTTTCTGACTGTTTATGATGGTCCATCAACACTAAGCCCAATAATTGGAACTTATACAGGTAGTACAATCCCTACATCAATAAGTTCTACTGGCGGAAGTATTACCATCAGACAACAATCGAACATGAGTACTACTGGAACAGGATTCGAGTTAACTTGGGTTTGTGCTAGTACGAACAATAATATGCCTACTTCAGGAACCACCACTTTTACAAGTTGCAGTGGAACTTTATTTGACGATGGAGGTCCTATTGCTAATTACTCCAATAATACCGATGGGGTGGTTGTGATTCAACCTTCTGGAGCTTCAATGGTGAGTTTAAATTTTGTGCTTTTTAATTTTGTACAAAGTAGTTCAGGTGATACATTATTTATCTATGATGGTCCAACTATTTCAAGTCCATTAATTACTTCTCTATTCGGAAACGCTACTCCTGGAGTAATAAATTCAACGGGAGGAAGTATTACATTAAGACAAAAATCAAACAACATGAATAGTGATCCTGGTTTTGAACTAAATTGGTCGTGTACTGTTGGTGTTGATGAAATTTATACTGCTAATAGTGATTTTATCATCTATCCAAATCCTACTTCCGATTTTATTAATGTTAAATCTATGAATGCTACTTCAATTAATGAGATTTTCCTATTTAATGCGGTAGGACAATTGATTTTCCAGAATTCAACGATTAATGCTAATCAGTTACCAATCAATGTTGCCGAACTCCCTAAAGGGCTATATTTTATGACTATAAAATATAATGAAGGAACAATTACTAAAAAAATTAATATCCAATAATACCATGTTTAAGAAATTATTTTACTTTTTTTTATTTCTCATCATTGGAGGTAATTTATTTGCCTCGCATTTAGTAGGAGGAAGTTTAGGCTACGAATATGTAGGAAAAGTTGGTGTTAACTATCGCTATAAGCTAATCCTTGTGGTATATAATAATTGTGATGCATTTTCGCAAGTTCCATTACCAGTACCTTCACAAAATGTTGCTGTCTATGACCACGACATTACAGCATCCAATCCAATGGGAGGAGGTAATAAAGCATTTGTAACTAATGTTAATTTATTGTTAGTAGATTCTCATTTTGTAGAACCACCGACATCGAGCGGCTGTGCCGTAGGACAAGCAGTATGTATTTATAAAGGAGTTTATGAGGCAATCGTTGATTTGCCTTTAAGTTTTAAAGGTTATCACCTGTATTTTACCAACTTTGCCAGAAATGCTGCTATTACCAACTTACTAAATCCTGGAGGAACAGCAATGTCGTTTCATGCTTATATTCCTCCAACATTAGTTAATAATAGTTCTCCTGTTTTTTCAGATGACCCTGTTCCTTTTTTGTGTGTTAATGATACCGTTTCGATTCTAAATACAGCGATAGACCCAGATGGTGATCAATTAATTTTTTCATTTGTTACTCCAATGGATGCTGCTGCAACAACAAATCCTTTATCATGGCCTATAACTCCTACAAGTTATAACGCTGGTTATTCAACACCATTTCCATTTGGTGTTGCTGGTTATTCTTTTATTGCAGGTGCAACAGGTTTAACACAGTATATGTCTCCAACCTTAGGAAATTATGTAGTTGCAGTTGAAATAAGGGAGATTAGAAATGGTCAATTAATTGGTGTTTCTAGAAGGGATTTACAATTGTTGGTAATTGCTTGTCCACCTAACCCTGCTCCAAATTTATCAGCATCAGGTGGTAGTGGAACAACTCAATATGTGATTAATGAATGTGACGCACTAACTTTTCCTATTACTTTTGTAGATGCGAACGGAGATAGTCTTTCTTTATCAACTTCTGGTCAAGTTTTTGACACCTCGTTTGTTAATCCAGCAGCCACCATTGATTCTCTAGTGCTTGGAGATTCTACCGTAACCGCTAATTTTAACTGGCAAACAGCGTGTGGAACAGCTCAAGCTCTTCCATATTTATTTACTGTTTCTGCTACCGATAACGGATGTCCTCCAAAAACAACCAATGTTGTTTATCAAATTACTGTTAATCCTCCAACTCCTCCAGATTCAATTGTTGGACCACCCTTAATTTGTCAATATTCAAACGCAACCTACACCGTTGATACGATTTCAGGATTTACTTTTAATTGG